>Ga0255336_100650_pt1 | contig 44966 bp, 46 predicted proteins | sample MeOH1_35cm_T3_17_FD_189102 | JGI IMG/M metagenome (GOLD analysis project Ga0255336, IMG submission 189102) | Sandy soil microbial communities from University of British Columbia, Vancouver, Canada - MeOH1_35cm_T3_179 | ecosystem: Engineered > Artificial ecosystem > Sand microcosm > Unclassified ...
TCGTCTTGTATTTCACAACAAGGCGGCGCCAGCGCAACCATATTCCTCAGTAGCTCAATGGCAGAGCATTCGGCTGTTAACCGAAGGGTTGTAGGTTCGAGTCCTACCTGAGGAGCCATTCTTTCAAGCACTTAGCTCCCATTGCGCTCTGTTTGCGTCCCATTTGTACGGAATGCCAGCTCGGCTACTCTACTGCCCGCCGTGCTCATCTCATCCGTAACCACATCCCCGTAAATATTCATCGTGGTCCTGATATCGGAATGCCGCATCATTTTTTGCTGTACGGCTAATGGAGTACCCACGGCGTCCAGCCAGCTCCGATAGGTGTGTCGGAAAGCGTGCGTCCCGAGATGCCCAATTCCAGCCTCTTTAGCTGCCCGCTCAAGTTCCCGCCATACTCCGGTATAGGAGTATGGAAGCCTCCCGATTTTGATCGGGCTGGCAAACACCCAATCCCCAGGCTTACAGAATTCGGTCCTTTGCCGCCACAGTTGCAAGCGTGCCAGCAGATCACCCGCCAAGCCGAACGTTTTGGCCGATCCCTCCGTCTTCACGTCGTCTACAACCTGCTCAACAATTCCGCGCCGGATGCTAAGTTGGGATCCAAGCCAATCGACATCGGACCACTGCAACGCCAATGCCTCTGAGATACGAAGACCGAGGCAGACGCAGAGCAATGCCATTGTTGCAAACGGTTCATGCAGTTGTGCCAGCAGAGCATGGAACTGCTCCACGGTCAGACTGCGAGCTCTACGCGTACGTTTAGTCGCACCTTTGTTCACGACCAACGATATTGGATTCCGTGCAATGTCGATCATCCCAGCCCACATCGCAAAATCCAACAACCCGTGCATCAGGCTCCGCACATGGGTCTTGGACTTCGGAGATAGTGACAACTGCCGAAGCCACAATTCCACTGGGCGTGGCTGCACATCACGGATGAGCGTATCTCCCCACTGTGGAAGAATGTGGTTGTCAAGGAAAGAGCTATACACTCGCGACGTGGAATGTCGCGATGGCATACGCTCCGCCTTGTATCGACCGACCACACCTCTCACAGTCTCACCACCTTGTTCTTCTTTTGTTACCTTCGGTTTCAAACATTGCTCGGCGACCTTCCAAGCTGAGGCCTTGGTTGGATATTCGGATTTTGGGCCGATCAGCTTTGACCGACGCACGCCATTGTCGTAGTAGAGGTAATTCCACGTTCCACGACGTTTGTCGAAGCGGACACAGCCCACTGCATGTCGCTGCGCTCTTTTCATCATGCCGACTCCTTTTCGGCAGAGCGCACGGATGACGATGGTGAATGTAACACATCCCGGCGCGTTGGTTGAACGAAAGCCGCGTCGAGATCTTCGCAGCGGAAGCGCCAAACATGACGCCGGACTCCGGAAAGGACATAGCCCTTAACTTTTCCCTGCCGTACCCAGAGCAGAAGAGTCCGAACTCTTATCTTTAGGTACTGCGCGGCTTCCGCAGCCGTCAACCATTCCGAAAGAACGCTGGTCGCGTCCGTGCGCTCCTCAGACGTGCGCGAGGCGTCGACGCCTGCTCCGGATATTTTCACCGAGGGTGAGATCGGATTTTGCAAGAAAGCACCTCAAAGCCGGTTGACGAGGCGAAAGTGACATCACCCGCACCGGGCTTCCCTAAATTAGGCGAGAAATCTTCAATCGATTTATATCTAGTTGGTCCGTTTTATCTCTTTTGGATATAAATCCATGGCCACACTTTGTTGCGCAGAAGGCACAATCTCTGCCTTTGAGTACCTCTGATTCATAATTCCATCCACGCAAAGGCAAACCTCCCGGTCTGCGCTGCGCGCCGCGTTTCCCCACTTCCGCCGGGCGAGTGCGCTCCCTGCGCTGCGCTGCGGGCCGGCCCTTCGGGATAGCGCGTCCGCGCGCCAAACGATAAAGCTGTTTCGCACTTGCCGCGCCCACCACTCGGTCCTTCCCCCTCGCCCTCTGTCGTTCCTCCTTGTCTCCCGGTGGTCCGTTTTTTCCTTCGCTTCGCTCCCAGATGAAAGAAAAAAACGACCCACCGGGCCGACAAGGAGAAAAACAATGGAATATCAGAGCAACAACAACAGCAACGGCACAGCCGCCGTCCATGCGGCTTCCGACAGTAAAAATCGGAAGCCAACGAGCGCACAGCAACTCATCCGCGAGAACGTGCAGTACCTCATCGAGCAGTTGGAAGCCGGACACAGCGAAGCCCTCACCGCTTTTCTCGACGCCATGGCCCATTTCCATAGTTATTCCTTCGGGAACGTGCTTTTGATCGCGAGACAACGGCCCTCGGCAACCAAAGTTGCAGGGATGCGGACGTGGAACGAGCTTGGCCGCCGCGTCAAGCGCGGTGAAAAGGGCATCGCGATTCTTGCCCCGATGATCGCAAAGAGCCGAAAGAAGGACAGCCAGAAGTCCGTTACGGAAGAGACCGACGCGAACAAGTCCGCCTTGCTTGGATTCCGCCGGGTGTATGTGTGGGATGAAGCGCAGACCGAAGGCGAACCGTTGCCGACGCTCGGAGAAAACACCGGAGAGGTGGGCGAATACCTCGACCGCTTGCGGGAGTTTGTTTCCTCACGCGGCATCGCCTTGGAGTACAGCGAAGACATCGCCCCCGCATTGGGCGTTTCCTACGGCGGCAGAATTGCGCTGTTACCGGGACAGACGAAGGCCGAAGAGTTCACTGCCCTTGTGCACGAGTCGGCGCATGAGTTTTTGCACAAAGCAGAGCGCCGCACGAAAACCACGAAGACGGTGCGCGAAACAGAAGCAGAGGCAATCGCGTTTGTAGTCTCGAAAGCCATCGGCCTAAACGCAAACACTAGCGCCTCATACATTCAGCTTTACCACGGTAACGCCGAGTTACTGATGGAAAGCCTCGAAATGGTGCAGCAGACCGCAGGCGTGATTCTGTCAGCCATTCAGCCAGAGGAAAACATCTCGCAGGAAGCACCAGAGTCTCAGTTTTCGGCTACGGAAGCAAATCAACCAGCCGCCTAACCCGTACCCGCACCATTGGCGCGGACAGGCGAGGTTGTGTCTGTCCGCATGGCTTCCACCTTTAACCAGAAATGGAGAGATTGTCATGCAAAACAAAGCCGCTGTTTCCAATGAATACCGCAACCTGTCAGTCGCGCAATTGCAGGAGTCGCCCACCAATCCCCGCCGCCGATTTGATGAGCGGGCGCTCGAAGAACTCGCAGCCAGCTTCACCGCGCAAGGAGTTTTGCAGCCCTTGCTTGTCCGCGAGGTCGAAGAAAATAGATACGAAGTTGTTGCCGGAGCACGCAGGTTGCGAGCGGCCAAGCTTGCGGCATTGGAAGAAATCCCGGCGCGAATCGTTGCACTTTCCGATATCGAAGTTCTGGAATGTCAGCTCATCGAGAACGGCCAAAGAGAAGGAGTGCATCCGATTGAGGAGGGATTCGCCTATAAAGCAATGCTTGCAGCAGAAGGCGCGCACTACGACATTGCGCGTATCGCCTCCAAAATCGGACGGAATCAGTCTTACATAGCAACTCGGTTACGCTTAACAGAATTGATTCCTTCCATCGCCGTGGCGTTCCTTTCCGACCAGATCGGCACGGGCCATGCATTGGAGATCGCGAAGCTGCCACCGTCCGAACAGCAACGCGCATTCGACGCCGCGTTCCGCACCGTATGGAGCGGCAGCAAGGAGAGCCGCGTTTTGCTGCCTGTGCGGGAGCTGACGGCATGGATCGAGCAGAATATTTTGTTGTCGCTCGAAACCGTGCCGTTCGATAAGAACGACGAAACCCTTGTGCCCGAGGCAGGGAGTTGCACGAGCTGCCCCAAACGCACTGGCTACAACACCCTGCTCTTCGATGCAGCTTTGAAGGATAGTTGCACCGACGGGAACTGCTATAACAACAAACTTAGCAAGTTTGTCGAGAAGCAGATTACGGACAAACCCAAGCTGGTACAGATCACGACCGCTTATGGAACACGCGGCAGCGATGCTGTGCTTGGACGCAATCGTTACGTCGCTTTGAATCTTTCGGCAAAGAATGGGAAGTCGAAAGCGCCGCTCTCGCCCTATCAGAAACCGTGCAAGCAGATGAGCGAGGCAATCGTAGTGGATGGGGCGGAACGTGGGCATGTTGTCAAAGTGTGCGCCGATCCGAATTGCTCCGTTCACTTTGGCGACCGTCACACTCCCAATCCAGAGCAAGTGGCAAAGGAGCGGGAACAGAGACGAAAGCAACTGGAACGGCAGAAACTCGAAATCACAGTGCGGCACCGCACGCTGGCCGAAATACTCAAGCGAATTGGAGCGCCGTTGGGCCGTGCCGACCTCGCACTGGTAGCGAGTGGGCTTCTGAGCAAGCTTGAGCCGATTCGGAAGGAGATATTAGCGCGAAGACACAAGCTAATCGAAAAGGCCAACGACAAGGTCACCTATCCGCAGGTACAACAAGCAATCGCCAAGCTACTGCGGCAAGCCGATGAGGCGGCATTGTCAAAGCTGCTGATCGAAGTCACTTTGCTGGACATTGTCGATCAAGCTTCTCAGGGAGATGCGGATGTATTGACGGCAACGGCCAAGCGGCTTCGCGTGGACGTGGTAAAGGTTCGCAAGTCGGTTGTAGACCAATTTACCGCAAAGCGAGCCAAGCAGGAGAGCAAGCAGAGTAGCGCTACCAAAAAGAGCGCTGCAAAATCCGCAGCGTAACCTCAACGCACTCGGCGATTCGGGCACCCGGAGCTATCGGGTGCCTTTGTTTCTATCGCCACAGGCATTTAAATATCCTTTTCCATGCAGTGCTTCCGGAAAGCGCACCCATCTCAACCAGCACCACCGAATACCGTATGCGCAAGCGGCTAGTGAGATGACAAAAAGAATGATCTGAGAGCCAATTCCATAGCCGCTTCGAAACTTGGCGATGGTAAGAAGGCTTGCGGCAACGGTTGAAACTGTCACTGTATAGAAAAAACCACTGATGTGTGTAGGCAGTCCAATTGGCAAAATATCACTGCTCTGAAGGCCGCTGAAGCGCTTTTTGTACCAACTCTCATGGGCGCGAGTGCTGTCATAAAGAAGCTTAAGAAAACCTGCCCAAAAGAGCGAAAACGCCATTAAGACAACCACCAATATCTCTTGCCTTGCCACTGCATGAGACTGCTCCACGGCGTGAAGCAAGCTAACCGTACCGGTGATCCAAAACAAAGCTAAAGTTAGCGCGGTCGTTGAGTGCGTCTGAAAAATCTTTAGAGCCCATTCGCGATCCTGATATGCATGATCATTCTTTGTCTTCATGGAATCGAGAATATCTCAATATAGTTCAGAACCGATAACCCAAAATGGGCAAAGAATCGCAGGTTTGGGAGTGACATTTATGGTCCGAGTCAAAACAGCTGCGGCATGGTCTTTGTCGCTGGAGAGTGAGCAATACGCGAACTGCTCGGAATTGCCTCCAGGCACGATTCCACGCAATTTGTTTCAATGCCCGTGATCCCACCCAGCTAAGGACTCCTGCTATCGCAGGATGCGTCTTGATCCCGCCCCCACGGGCTTAAAGCGCGCCAGACCTGAGCGGCGTGAAACCTCTCCTCCTGGTCCTCGGCGATTTATATCTAAAAGAGATAAAGCGGACCAAATAGATATAAATCGACTTCACATTTCTGTCTTAGGGTCGTCCGAGTACGCAGCCCACAAGGCTGCGAATTCACCCGGAGGAGTTCCGCACGATGCAGCCAGACCACACCATTAAAACCACCTACCGCCGTCTCTCATGGACACGCTTACGAACGCTTGTCCCCCTGCTCCTATTGGATCTCTTGATCCCGGCTGCGGCCCATGCCCAGAGCACCGGCGCCTCGCCCTGGGAGAACGCGGTCAATGCCCTAAAAACCTCATTCACCGGCCCGATTGCCCAGGGACTGTCGCTAGTTGCCATTGTGGTCGGCGGCTTGATGTTTGCCTATGGCGAGGGCCAGTCGAAGCGAATGCTGGCCGGAATCGTCTTCGGCGTCGGCATGGCTATCGGAGCCGTGAACTTCATGGCCTGGCTATTCCCATAAACCCACAGAAAAGGAGGTGATGCGCAATGGCGAAGGGCGGTTCCCAAATCGAATATCGGCACAACCAGGTGTTCAAGGCGATGAATCGCCCCTTAACCATCTTTGGAGCGGAGCGGCGCTTGTTCTTCGTCGCTCTGATTTCCGGGGGCGCGATCTTCTCGCTTATGCACTCGCTACTCGGAGGAATCCTGCTGTTTGTGGTGGGCGTGATCGCCGCACAGCGGGCGACCAAGTACGACGTAGAGATTTTGCGAGTGCTGCTGAACTCGTCGAAGTTCCGCCGTAGATATGACCCCATGAAGTGTCAGCCAATGGAGATCAAGATTGCGAGGCGTGATGTTCAAGGTTGAGCAAATTACAAAGGATTGGAAGGAAGCAGGATCGTTGCAGGCGCACATCAACCTCTATGGCTTCTGGGACGAGCATACGTTTCTGACCAAGTCGGGCGACCTTGGCGCAGCGCTAAAGATCGGCGGAATCGACTATGAAAGCCTCGACCATGCCGGACGCGACTATGCTGTGAGGCGCCTGGAAGCCGCCTTCAGAGCCTTGGATGATAAGACCCGGCTTTATCAAATGCTTTTCAAGCATAACCGGCCTGCAATTGCCCACACGGATTATGAAAATCCGCTGGTGTGCGCCGCCGTGAAGCAACGGGCGGAATTTCTGCAGTCGAAATCCGACCGGCTGTACAGCATTGAAATCTTCTGGGTGGTAATGATCGACGGCAGCCACACCAAGAGCGGCTTGCTGCATGCGCTCTCGCAGCTTCCGAAGCAGCCGCGCTCGGCATTCCAACAGTTCAAAGCTCTGCTGGCCGGCAATCGGCAGCGCACCCTTCTATATGAGCAGATCGAGCGCGATTGTCTGCTATTGCGGCAGAAAGTGCAGAGCTTGAGTGGGCAGCTCAGCGACCTCATGCAGGTCGAGCTGCTAGGGGCGGAGAGGACCTTCCGGCTTGTCCGGCGTCTCGTGAATTTCCGCCCCTTCAAAAATCAGGAGGCGCGGCTGCACGGGCCGCGCTTCTTCGACTGGCAGTTGTGCGATTCGGAGCTGGAGGCGCATCGTGGCTACCTCCGGATAGACGACGACTATGTCCGCGTGCTGACTCTGAAAGAGATGCCGAGCGCCACGCATCCTTTATTGCTGAATGGACTGCTCGACATTCCGGCGAACTTTCACGTGGTCACCGAGTGGCATCCGGTCGATAACAGCGCGGCGCGCAAGGAGATCAACAAGCGCCGCCGTCATTACCACAATTCCAAAACCAGCTTTCTTTCGAATCTCCAGGATCGGCAGCAGAATGCAGGGCCGCGCGATGAGCTGGTAGACGATTCGAAGGAGGCGGCAGTCGCAGAGTTGGGCGACGCCCTCACCGCATTGGGCATGGAGGGAAAATCTTTCGGCGAATTCACGCTGTCCGCTGTGATCTATGACGAGGACCGCGTGAAAGTGGCGCACGCTATTGCGGAGTTCCAGAAACTATTCACCACGCACGATGGTCTCTTGCAGGAAGAGCGTTACAACCTGCTCAACGCCTTCTTTGCCACCGTGCCCGGCAACCGGCAGTTCAATCTTCGCAAACAATGGGCATTGAACTCGAACTATGCCGACCTCTCGTTTCTGTTCACCGTGGACTCTGGGATGAAATGTAATACTCATCTGGAGCACGAATATCTTGCCGTACTGGAATCCGAGCACGGCACGCCGTATTACCTGAATCTGCACTCAGGCGATGTAGCCCACACACTGATGCTCGGAGCAACCGGCGTGGGCAAAAGTTTTGCCATGAGTTTCCTGATTCAGTCCTTGCAGAAGTATGACCCGCTGACATTCATCTTTGATCTTGGCGGAAGCTACGAAACGCTGACTCGCGGGTTTGGTGGCACGTATCTCAATGTCGGCTTGAAGAATCCCGGCTTCACCATCAATCCGTTTTCCTTGGAGCCGAGCCACGAGAACCTGAACTTCCTATATCTGTTCACTAAGGTCCTGATCGAAGCCAATGGCCGCTATGCGCTGACGCCGGAGGATGACAAGGCGCTGTTTGCCGCCATCGAGCGGGCGTACAAGCTGCCCCTCGACATCCGGACACTGACAAACTTCGCATCTATCCTCGGGCCGCTCGGAGAACGTCTCCACCGCTGGACGCAGGCCGGACAGTTCGGCTACCTGTTCGACAACGCCGAGGACACGCTCAGCTTCTCGCGCTTCCAGACCTTTAACTTCGATGGCTGGTCGGACTATCCGGACATTTTGGAACCGCTGCTCTTTTATGTTCTGCAGCGGGCGTCGTCGGAGATAGAGCGCCCCGAGAATGCAGCCACCTTCAAAGCATTCGTCATCGACGAGGCTTGGATCTTTCTGAAAAACCGCACCATTCGCGACTGGATTACACGGGCGGAAAAGACATGGCGCAAAAAGAATGCCGCGATGATCTTGGCCACGCAATCAGTGGTGGAGTTGCAAGCGTCGGAGATGCTGCATGTTGTCAACGAGTCTTGCCCAACCAAGATTTTCCTTGCCAATCCCAACATCGACCGCAAGCTCTACAAGGAGATTTTTCAATTCAACGACACCCAGCTTGAACTGCTAGGGAGCCTTATTCCCAAACGCAACCTGCTGCTGATCCAACCCGGCGTGACTAAGAAGCTGACGCTGGAAGTGGATGCCTTCAGCTATTGGGTCGCAACTAACAACTCTCGCGACAACGTTCGTAAGCAGGAGTATTTCGCCCGATTCGGCACAGAAGACGGTTTGCTGCGCCTTGCCCAAGACTATCCCAACCCACAATCCGCAGAAATGAAAGGTGACCAATGAAGTCGAAACTCGTGATTGCTATTTCGATGCTGCTGGCGTGTGCCAGTGGCTTCGCCCAGCAGACTACCCGCGTGGTGAAGTACCACGCGAACGACATTATCAGTGTGCGCGCCAAGATGCGCTACACGACGCTGATTCAGCTCCCGGCAACGGAGAAGATTCTGGAAGTCGCCACCGGCGACAAGGATTTCTGGATCATTGACGCCACCGGCAACTACTGCTTCCTGCATCCGGCGAAGGAAGGCAGCCACTCCAACCTGAATCTGATTACCGACAAAGGGAACGTGTATTCGTTTACGCTTGACGAGGTTCAGACGGCCGATCCAGACCTCAAGATCGTGATTGAGCCATCGGATGCTTCGGCAATTGCCGCTGTCGGCGGCTCGCCAAAGCTGGTTTCCGCCGCCGAAGTCGCCGCCGCCCAGGCCAAGGCGCAGACCGCCCAGAACCGCGCCAGCCAAGCAATGGAGCAGTTCCGCGCGGAGTATCCCACAAAGACTTTGAAATTTGATTACAACTATCGCAACGGCAAACCGTTCAACATCGCTTCTATTTATGAAGACGGTCAGTTCACCTATATCAAGTCCACGGCAACAGAGAAGTTTGCGATCTACGAGGTGAAGGACGGAAAGCCGGATCTTGTGAACTTCCAGTTGAAGGACGGAACGTACGTGATTCCTAAGGTTGTGGACCACGGCTATTTCGGAATCGGCAAGCGGCGGCTGGTTTTTGACCGGATCGGTCAATAGGAGGACGTGTGAGCGAAGAGAAGAAAACAATTCGCATTCTTCCAGCGGATGAGCCAGCAGACGCGCCCGAGTTGCATGACCGCCGCCAGAAGCCCGAAGGCGTGGTGCCGAAGCAGAGCCAGGCGTACGTTATCGCTGGACTGGCAGTACTGATACTGCTGGCAGTGATGTTCTCTAATAACCGTGCCAAGCCCGCCGCGAAACCGAGTGCTGCGGCCCCGGCGGTCTTCTCTAGCGACGCGAATCAACGGAACATCGATGAGCTGAAACGCGACCTGACGGAAGACCAGAAAAAGAGCGAGCAGCAGGCACAGGCGCAGAAAACTGCTGGGACCGCTCCCTCGTCAGCGGCGGGCGGCGCTTTGCAAACAAGCCCCACCGCGAATAACAACACTCAGCCGACCGAGCCCGCACGCGATCCATTAAAAGACGCTGAGCGCGCGCTGAACTTCAAAGCGCGCTTCGCGTCGAACCTCGTTGCACCGGGCGATACGGCTCCGCATCCGCCGTTTGTACAACCACAGCAATCGGCAAGTTCATTTGGACAGATGACCGCTTCACTGAATCCTGCATCTCCGGTGCAGAGTTCAGGGGCAACACAAGCGGGGAGAACGACAACCAAGCGTTCGCCCGAGGTGACTGTCAACTCCGCCGATGGTCAGCCTTACGTGCTTTTCGAGGGAACGACCATCGACAGTGCGCTGGTGAACCGGCTGGACGGCGAGTTCTCCGGACCGCTGAAGGTCATGGTCACCAATCCTATTTATAGCCAGGACAGGCAGCATGTGCTCATCCCCGAAGGTACGTTCCTCCTGGGCGAGGTGCAGAAGGTCTCCGGCTTTGGGCAGAAACGCCTGGCCGTTGTCTTTCACCGGATGCTCATGCCGGACGGTTACTCGGTGGATCTTGACCAGTTTCACGGGCTCGATCAGGTTGGCGAGACCGGCCTGAAAGACAAAGTCAACAACCACTACCTCGAAATCTTCGGGGCCTCGATTGCGCTGGGAATCATTTCCGGGGCGGCAGAGGCTACGACCAACGGCGGTTACAACCAAAGCGGCTCGGACATGTACCGGCAAGGGATGGCGTCGAGTCTGTCCCAGGAGAGCGCCCACGTACTGGACCGATTCATTAACGTGCCACCGACGATCACGATTCGCGAAGGCCATCGGATCAAGGTCTATCTGACGCAGGACTTGCTCCTGCCAGCGTATGAGAACCATACGGTTCCGTCCAATATCTGAGCCGTGATCCACAACCACCTATAACAGGGCCAGCACGGCTGGCCAAATGGAGGTTCCGATGAATACAGGAAGGCTTTGTTGTCTCATTTTCACGCTCTCCGCACTGCTTGTGCCTTCGGCGCACGCGCAGTGGGCGGTCTTCGATGCCACCAACTACGGCAACGCGGTGAAGGAGTTCAGCCAACTCCAGCAGATGTACACGACGGCGAATCAGACTCGCGACCAGATCATTCAGGCGTACAACCTCGCCTACCAGATGTCGCGGATGCCGCAGAACCTCGGTGTTCGCTACCAGTCGAGCTGGACGCAATGGACCAACGTTTCCTCGCCGAATACCTACGGCAACACCTCGGCATGGAACGATGTGTTGAATCTCGGCACTCAGAGCCGCGCCACGACGGCTTACAACTCCGCCGTGATTCAGCCGCAGAGCTATCCCACGAGTAGTCTCTCGGCACAGGATTCGTTGACCCAGACGGCGATTAAGAACCAGTACGCCACCTCCGAGTTGGGCCAGGGCACAATCACAAGCACGCTTTCCACTTTGGGCACGGTGCGCTCGAACTCCGAGGCCTTCTCGCAGAAGCTCGCCAATCTTGAGTCAGACACCTACTCCACCGACCCCAATCAACAGACTTCCAACGCTCTGCTCGGCAAGATCAATACAGCAACGCTGCTCCAAATTCACTCGCAGCAGGACACCAACCAGATTCTTGCCGCCTCAGTTGCACAACAGGCCCTCGCCGACAAACAGCGCATGGATGAGCAGAACCGGCTCATCAACCAGGCCATTTACTTCCAGCAGAACTTTCCCACAACCATGCAGCGCACGACTGGTGGCGTGAGCACGTCGCTGCAGTCGATTTCGTTGAGCACCAGCGGAAGGTAAGCGATGAATCAGAATCCATTCACCTATCTCGGCCAGGCCATCAGCCAGTTGCTCACTACCAAAAGCTCAGCGATTCAGTCTATGGGACTGAACATGTTTCGCGGTTTGGCGGTGATCCTGATTGTCTGGTTTGGAGTGAAAGCCGCGCTGTCCGCAGCGCATGGGCACGGTGGCTTCAACTTCGCCCGCTTCGCCGACCTGATTTTGTTGATCGCCTTCGGTCTTGGAATGCTGACCTACTACTCGACGCCCCTTCCGGGCGTCGGGTACAGCTTCAGCGACCTGATTACCCAGGAGGCGTTGCAACTCTCCAATCAGATCGAGTCGGACCAGACACAACAAATTGCCGATGCCGTGGTGACTGCCGAGGAGCAGCTCGGCAGCCCGCCCGGCGTCTTCAGCCTGCACGAGTCAATGATCTTCATCGTGATGGCCATTGCCCTGGCAGCCATGCAGGCCACCGCGTTCGCCATCATCGCCTACGGTTATGTGGCGTCCGCCGTATGCGTACTGCTGGGTCCATTGTTCATTCCATTCTTCATCGTGCCGAAAATGGATTGGCTTTTCTGGGGATGGCTTAAGGCGTTTATCGGCTTCAGCTTCTACCAAGTGGTAGCCGCAGCCTTCATCTTCGTCTTCTCGAAGGTGTTGCTTGGCATGTTAGCCGTCATCGGACCGCTCTCGCTCTCGAATGCTTTCACCATCCTGCCCGCGCTGCTGGTCACGTTGTTTGTCTGCATCTACGGGCTGATCAAAATACCGGAACTGACGGCGTCGATCTTCGGAGGGCGCTCAGGCTCGTGGGTGAACCCACTGGGATGAATATGACAAACAAACAAAACGCGCTTCCCGTTACCGAAGCTGGCCAGAAGTTTTTGGAACTTTATGCTGAGCCGGTCGTGACCAACACCTACCTAAAGATCGCGATCCTCGTACTGGCCGCCGTCGCCGCCGTCTCGCTCTATCTTTTATATAGGGCGCAGACGGCGGCGCTCCAGCTCAAACCCCTTATCATCTCCATCACCGATTCCGGACGCGGGCAGGTGATGCACTATGACGACTTCCGCTCGATTCCCATCGAACGAGTCGGCAAGTATTACCTGTCCCGTTGGGCCGGCCTCTACTATGGACGCAACCACGCCACCCTGCAGCGCGACTTTGCCGAATCGTTGAACTTCTTCTCCAATGACCTGCAGAGTGCCACGTTGGCGCAGGTACGCAAGGCCAACACGCTTGACACATTTCTGCTCGACCCCAGCCAGCCGAACGTAGACATCGAGATCAAAGCGGTGGTGCTAGAGGACACACGCCAAGCTCCGTTCCGTGCCCACATCGAGTTCGAAAAAATCTTCCGCTCCATCGGCGATCAGCAGGAGCAACGCCGCGAACGCTGGACGGCCAACGTCATTTACGGTTTCCGCGACGAGGTTCCCAATCAGATGTTGCTATCGAATCCGCTCGGGTTGGTTATCAGCTACTGCCGCGAGGATCAGGCATTCGCGAACTAGAGAAGCGCCGTGTGTGTCGCGGCAGAAAGGAACAATGTGTTTGCCAACGCGGTTTTTGTTGCCACCTTGATTTTCCTCGCACTGGGGGTTTGGCTCAGCGGCGAACTGCGCTTTCTCACACCCTGGCGCAGCTTGATCGTTCACCGCTATGCGCCGGAGATCGCTGCCTATTGTGCGTTGCTGTTCGCCAACATCCTAGGCCTCACCATCTGGATTGAGCGAAAGTTCTTCCTTCGTGACACGGGCCGCAAACTCAAGCACCTCGACCAGGAGATTCACAGTGGGCACAACGAACTCTCAGAAGAAATCACCGCGCAGTTCGACGAAGAATGAGAGGAGCCGCTCTATGAAACAGGAATCGCCGCGCCCCATTCCCATGGACGACGTTGACCGTGAAAGATATCTGGACAATTCGTTCGATCTTGTCACCCGCATCCGTGCCGCACGCGAGCAGTACCAACGTGAGCTGGAAGCCTTCGGCAATGTCTCCGAATACGAGATTCGCAAAATTTACGGCCAGCGTACTGACATCAACTACGACGACGTAAAAGACGACACCCCGGCCACTACACCGCACAAGAACCGTGAGTCCGCCGTGGAAGAACATTCCACGCTCGACCCATCCGGCAGTGACCACCGCCAGGGCGTGCTCGACTTCAAAACTGGCGACGGCCAACAGAAGGAGGAGTAATGCGATTCGACTTACCCGATGAACTTCCGCGCGAGTTGCCGCGCACGCGCCAAACCCGAGAGAAAGAAGCGCCACCTCTGGAGCCTTCTCCGCTGGAAGTGCACCGCGAATCTCTGCGGGCTCAGTCGCAGCATCCCCGGAGAGTGAACCAGCCGCTATCCGAAAGTAGACACTATGAACTCCGAGGCCAGGATCTTGTAGATGTTCACGACATCCCGCACGATCAGAGGCCGCAGCGGAACCACATTCCACCGCAGGCGATTGGCGTATCGCTCCGCGAAGAGGAGGTGAAGTTGCTTTCTGCCGTGGGCCGGTTTCGCGTGATCTCGACCAGCGATCTTGCAAAAACAATCTACGGTGATCGTATGGCACGACTGGAACGCGATCTCGCGTTTCTCCGGCAAAAAGGTTTGGTGCAAGTCGATACCGTTCAGGCCCGCCGCGATGGACGGCGCGGACAAAGCGAACGTATCGAGGTCGTCACCCTCACCCGAGCAGGACGGGATATGGCACGCCAAACCTCGGGGCTGCCCGATGATCAACGGCTCTATGCCGGACTCGTGAAACCACGCGAGGTCGAACATGATTCACAAATCTATCGCGCTTACCGCAAGGAAGCCGAACGCATCGAACGCTCGGGCGGTACGAATCTTCGTGTCCGTCTCGACTTCGAGTTGAAGGCACAAATTCAGAAGGCGATCTACGCTGCTCGCAAAGCCAATCCCGAGCGCGACATGAGCACAATCAAACAAGAGGTTGCCGGGCGGTTCGATCTTCCATTAGTCAACGACGGTATTCAGATTCCCGATGCGCGCATCGACTATGACTTCGTCCGCGAGGGCGAACATGACAACGACCAGGGTTCGCGTACCGGGCACGCAGATGTTGAAGTGCTAACCTCCGCCTATCGTCCCGGCCATCTCCGCAACAAGGCACAGGCCGGGTTCCATGTGTACGCCTCTCCATCCGACCGAGCCACTCTCACTGCCCGAGCCGAAGACGAGCATCACCTGCTCGACAACATTCTGGAGTTGTAGCCATGCCTGTCGATCCCGTCAATGCTCTTGAATCACTCGGCTACACCCATCGGGAAGCCTCGTTTCTTTACCTCGTTGCCGTCCACTCTGGCTACTTCGTTCGCCGTCAATTCGACTACTTCGTCGACCGTAACCGGGGCGGCCTGGTCTCGCGTTTTCTGGAGAAAACCAGAATCAACGGCCATGTCCAACTGCTCGACACGGCGCACGGGCGGCAGGTATATCACCTCTTCTACAAACCAATCTATCGATTGATCGGCGCTCCCGATTCGCAAAACCGGCGCGTCAAGGGAGACGCCGATGTTCGAGCCAGACTGATGAAGCTCGACTATGTACTCGAAAACGATGGAGAGCACCACTTTGCGAGCGATGAGGAGAAGCTCCAATTCTTCTCGGAAACGCGTGGTATCGACGCCCGAACCTTTACCTCCGCCGATGGCGCTTTTCTTCCAGAACTCCGCTCCATGCCAATCTCGATTGTGGACCGGACACACCCCGCTCATTCCCTCGTCCGTTTCGCTTTTATTGATGAGGGGCTGCTAACGACCACAAAATTCCAGCGCGTACTCGAAGCAATGACCGAGTTGCTGAACGCTGTCGCACATTTCGAACTGATCTACGTCGCGACATCCGATCACAACTTCCAGGAGTCGTCCGCGATCTTCTGGAAGGAATTCTCCACCGACACGCAGCCAAAGCAAGGGCATCTCCATCCTGATTGGAGAAATGTTCCGGCGGGGCGCCCGACTCCCTCGTCGTCACTAAGATCGCAGTTCACAACTCTGCTGCTCCGATTCCACTATCCGTCCCTCACACGGAATGAACTGCGGTGTTCGGTGCCGTGTTCAGGTGTTTCTATGGACGAAAAACGATGAACCACTTCTTAAACAATAAGTTAGGGAGTGTCCCAGCCAAACCTTGGGGTCAACCGGGGGCGGGAGCGATCCCGGCTTCGCAGTCTGCCGCTAACGCTGATCGCTCCCGCCCCCGGTCACGGTTGCTATCGAAGTCGAACCGGACTTGGTACCTGACTTGGACCGGCACGAGTACCAAGTGAGTTCCAAACGAGGCCGCGATTGCGGCCAGATCGGAGATCAATATGAGCAAGCTGAAGATTGAGCACGGAGCCAGCAAAGTCCAGTGGGTGTTGCTCAAAACCAACATTGAAGAATCGATCTCGTCCGACATCGACCTGATGTGCAAGTGGTCGGAGAACGAACGGAAGTACATCGTCAACGAACTTCTGCGCTTCGCCCTCGCGCAGTCCGAAGAATTCCAGAAATATAAAACGGAGTCGGAGGCGAAGTCTGCTCGGGCCGCGAATGCCGCAAAAGCTGTTGCTGCGCTGACTGACACCGTACACGATTCTGGGAACAAACCGGCTGTGCTGCCAGCCATAACAACGAACTGCCAATAGTTCAGGGGATAAAGATATGCGCGTTCCAAAGGTACTTCAGAAACTCACGCGGAAATTGATTGAGCACCGTCTGCTGATCTCGCTTGGCCTGAGCGCCGCCTGCGGCTTGGTGCTCCAGAGCCTCTATCCCATCCACGAGTCCGATTCTCTGCTGCGGCTGATCGCACTCGAACGGCCCGCCATTTATCAGGGGTTGGCTCGGAGTTACGTGCTGTTTCTCTATAGCACTCCATTCCTCGTCAGCTCCATTTTGTTCTCGCGGGCCTATGTTCACTTCTATGCGCCAGACATCGAGAGGGCCGCTGGACGCCTGCCAGAATATCCTGATCCACGGTCGCGGCGGAACCTGTATTTGGTCCTCGGTGAGGCTCACCAGCAGATCAAGCCTGAGCCTTCGTCAGCTCCGCATTGGCTCGCGATTCCCGAGCATGGCCTCTATACCGGCATCGCGGTGATCGGTGCCATCGGTTCCGGCAAGACTCAGGCCCTTATCTTGCCTGCCATGCGGCAGCTCTTTGCATACCGGGCAAACGATCCCGAGCGGAGGCTGTCGGGTATTGTTCTCGAAGTCAAAGGCGATCTTTGCCGGCAATTGCGAAAGATTCTGAGCGAGTGCGGACGTGAACAGGATTATGTCGAGGTCTCGCTTGATGGCGAGGTTCGTTACAACCCGCTGAACAATGATCTTGATCCTTACGCCCAAGCGTACAACATCGCATCCATCATCACCGCGATCTGGGGAAGAGGCAAGGAACCATTTTGGCAGCAGTCGTACACGGACCTCGTTCGGTACGTGATTTTGCTGCACCGGGTTCGTGACGGATACGTAACTTTGCTCGATGTCTTCCGCACGGTCATCAGCGCCAATGCCCTGGAGCGGATGCTGATTGAAGCGGGACGCAGTTTCATCGATGTTCGCTATGTCGGGATTGCCGAAGCGGTGTATCAGAAGCATGAGTCCGTGCTGCGGAAGTTCAACTTTGAGCGCCGACGCGACTCGGATGAGTACGTCGCACGATGGAGCGAGGAACTGGAGACAATTCTTGCCCGCGAGACTGGAGCCGTCGCAACCTTATATGTGCGTCAGCCCGACGACCCATTGGCCCGTGACCGGTTTAAGAGCATCGAGTACTGGTACTGGGAACACTGGAAGTTCTTCCGCTCCGAGGTTAAAACCTCGATCATCCAGGGTATCGCCGTCTTCCTGTCTCTGTTCGAGACCGACCCGGACGTGCGCCGCGTCTTCTGCCCGCCGAAGGAAATGTATGAAGGCAAACAACGCGACGACGATCCGAGAGGACGGGTGTTGCCGCGTTTCGACGAGTTGATTGAGTCCGGCAAGGTCGTGGGGTTGAACTTCCCGGTGGCCCTGAACCCGGCCTTGGCCAAGGTCATCGGCACCATGATGAAGATCGACTATCAGCGTGCGGTGCAACTGCGTATCCCCAAGATGGACGCCGAACCGGACCGCCATTTCCGACCGACCGTTTTCATCTGTGATGAGTACCAGAATTACGCGACGGTTGGAGGTGACAACCCCACAGGGGACGAAAGATTTCTCTCGATTTCGCGCCAACCGAAGTGTATTCCGATTGTGGCTACGCAGAGTGTCTCCTCATTGAAGGAAGCCCTACCGAACGAGGGTGTGAAGACTTTGCTTCAGGCCTTCCGCACCAAGGTCTTTCTCTCCAGCTCCGATCCGGACACGGCGCGGTTCGCCTCGGAGATTTGCGGCAAGACAGACCGGACTCGGATCAGCTACACCGTCTCCGAATCCAGCACGAACGCAAATGTCGGATGGCTTAGTGGCCGAACTTCATCCAGCAAGGGTTCCGTATCGGCCTCCAAGCAATACCAGAAACATAAGGAGCCGCTCTTCGAGGAACGCGTCTTCTTTGAGCTGAAGAACGCCCAAGCCATCGTCGCCGCCTTTGATGGCGTCAGCCCGCAGCCAGCCACGTACTGCTACTTGAAGCCCGACTTCCTGCCCAGCAAAATGACTTGGTTCGAGCAGGAACGCATCGCCTTTGATCCCCGGAGGGTACAGTAAATGAGCTTCGAAGTAATCCTGCCATTCCTGAAACCGATCCGCCATCTGCTGGAGGCAGAGACTGTCTCCGAGATCATGGTCAATCCCGATGCGTCGGTCTGGATCGAGGAAGACGGACAAATACAGGCACTCCCGGGAATTCACTTTGAAGAAGGCGCGCTGCTCACCAGCCTCGAAGTGATCGCCAACCGCTTCGGCAAGAAACTCGACGCGGATTCGCCCATCATGAATTTGCGTCTGCCCGATGGCAGCCGCATGGCGGCGTTGATCCCTCCCGTGGTCAATCCACGCCCAATGATGACCATTCGCCGGTTTACATCACGCGGGTTCACCATACACGATCTGATTCAACGCCGGATGCTGACCAAGGAGCAAGGCCGGATCTTGGCTGAAGCCGTCGAGCATGGCGACAATATTCTCATCTCAGGTGGCACCAGTTCTGGCAAAACGACGCTGCTCAATGTCCTCGCCCAGTTCATTCCAGAGCAGGATCGCATCCTGATTCTCGAAGACACCGCGGAGCTCTATATAAGGAAACCGCACGTCATCTCCGCCGAAGCTCAACTAGACACCCACAAGAACCAGATCAGTTATGCCGACCTACTCAATGCCGCACTACGGCACCGGCCCGACCGGATCATCGTTGGCGAGATTCGCGGAGCTGAGGCGCGCGTCTTCCTTGATGCACTCAACACTGGACATCGAGGATCACTGACGACAATCCATGCCAGTAGTGCCAAGGATGCATCGCACCGTTTGTCGCGGCTTGCGATGCGTAGTTCAGGAAACGTTCTCCTCCAGGACATCGAAGAGGAGTGCCGACGGTCCATCGATGTCCTCGTCCATATCTCCAAAACTGGTCCTTTGCGACTCGTTACAGAGATTCTTGAGGCTTCCAGAAAGGACTGAGGCGAGATGCAGGAACCACGGAACTGCATCCCGCCTTTTGAGTTACTACTACCAAATCGGTTTCACTCCTTGCAGCTTTACGGCAAGGAAATGAGCAAAGTCCTTAAGGACACCTTGCATCAAATCCCGCCTTGCAAACAATGCAGTCTCGATCTTCAGATACCGGTCGGTTATCGACTTGAAAACGACTCCCGGACGAGACAAACGCGAGGCGGAATGTGGCAGCAGGGCAATTCCGAATCCATGCGCAACAATTTCAATCGCGTGTTTTTCGGAATTGACCTCATGATATTCAGGTTGTGCTCCTGTGCTCCGGATATACTCAGTCGTTTGGTCGTAGAACGCTGGGTGCATGTCTCTTGGGATAAAGGAAACTGGCCAGCCGTGCAAGTCCCGTGCTGCGATGGTTGAGTGTTGCGCCAAAGCATGGCCCTTCGGTAGGCAAACGCAGAACTGCTCACTCGCAAGCGGCACTACCCAAAGCTGCTTGCTATAAATCGGATGAATGCCAAGCGAGGCGTGAAGCCTTCCCCGCAACACCCGGTCAATCAACTCTGGAGTTCCACGGCTTGAAAAAACCAAGCGCGGCTCCGGGGAGTCAGCCGACATGACTCTCTGCACCTCGAACTCCGAGATGTCCAATTGGTACAGGATGCGCAGCATCGCGTCGTGTGTGTATGGAGAATATCCAACGCGGATCGGACCGTGCATGAGCCGGCCGTGATATCCCGCGAGGTCCCATGCTAGCTCCGCCTGGCGCATCGCAAGTTGAATCTCGGGCACGATGACACGCCCAACTTCCGTGAGTTCGACTCTTCGCGTGGAACGCTCAAAGATTTTGACTTTGAGCATATCCCTTTCCACCTCGCCAATCTTCTTGGTCAAGAATGGCTGTGCTGTATTCAGTCGCTTGGCCGCTTTCGAAAAGCTACCTTCCTCTGCCAACACCGCGAGATACACCTCCGCTTGTAGAACACTTTGATCCAGCACGGTAACCTCACTTGGGGGCCGCGTCAGACAAAAGCGGAACTGCCTTCGTACGCGCAGCCGCAGTTGCAGATGCACGTAAGTTGCTGGATTCGCAATTGTTGTCGTTACGATAGTGCACCCTGTTGAGCGATGACAATTAGCCCTTCTTCACACACCTGCATTTGTTTAGCGGAACCACCGTTTCGACGAAGATCGGAGGTAGATTGGTTGCTGTTTACGCCTTAGCTCACTTCAGCTCTGAATGTTTCCTCTTTGGTGGACCATATGGCACAGACGGTGCCGCAAATGAGGCAGTGCCATTGGAGATGAGGCAGCTGAGGCGTAATGGGGACTGTGTAAATACTTGTTGGTAAACAGATGAGCCGAGGGGATAGAGAGACGCACCTTTGGCAGAACACGTGCTGCCTCTGAGTTTACACGCTAATCAGGTTGCTCAGTCTCCGGAAAGAATCGAGTGACGTACGCAAGCTGCTGGTGACATACATCCGTGTTCGTCCAAATTGGTAGAACAAAAATCATCAGAAGATGGATAAGGAGCCGGTGATGAGATTGAACGTAAGGCAGATACTGTTGCTGCTTGGTTTTGGTGTTCTTCTTTTATTGCCGAACTCATTAGAAGCAATTCCCCAGTTTGCTCGGCGGTATAACGTCAAATGCTCCGCGTGCCACACGATCGTACCGGTACTCAACGAACAGGGTTATATGTTCAAGCGGCTTGGCTTCCATCTTCCGCCAGCCCTCGAGAAACTGATTGCCGCACCGACGATTTCTGACCTGGTCAAGAAAGAGCCGCAATGGACTTTGGCGAATAACGTGGCTCCTGCCGTGACCGACTTCAGTTACTCAGCCGAACGCACAACCATGCAGGGTGCGAGCCCTATATCGACGTCCGCATTTCAAGTGGGCTTGTGGAACATGTACATGGGAGGCTGGTTGCCAGATACCAATTTCTTCTACTACGCAGAGTTTGATATTGTTGCCGGAGGCGTGACGAACCCAGAGCTTGGGAATGCCAATTTTGGCTACAGCGGCGGAAATGCGAGAAGCAGTTGGTACCTATCAGGCGGTCGCGAGCACATGCATATCGGCGAAGGAACGCGTGCGGCTCAGATATACAGCTTGCTTCCTAGCTCGCCATTGCTATTCGAAAACCTTAGCCCTACGAACTTTGTCTTTGACCAGTCGCCTGTCGGTATCGACGCTGGCTATACGTGGTCGTCCAGCGGCTACAAGAGGGTATTCGCAGCTACTGCAAAGGTAACCAACGGGGACAACGCTGATGGCAGCGAGATTCTTGGCCCTTCCAACCGAAATTCTAAGGACGTATCGGCGTGTGTCGATTTCTGGTATGCGCCGGAAAGTGGCGTAACCTTCCTCGACTATTACGGCAAGAAGGACAATCTGCAAACGAATCTGCTCGGCAACCAATTCACCTTCCACCCGGTTATCAGGCGGCAAGGTGTGTTTGGCAATTACAAGTTTATATCAACGAAGAGGTTGTTCTCAGCGGTCGATTTCCTGGGCGGCTGGCTGCACAGCAACGATGGCTGGGTGGCGCCGGATGGGTCTTCCGCCAAGTTTCTGGCAAACAGTTACTACGGAGCAGTTGACTATTACATAGTGCAGGGTCTCGCCGTCTCAGGCCGCTATGATCTTTTGCACCAGAAAATCACTGGCGACAGCGGAGTGGGACCGCAATCCATTCACGACTGGACCATAGGTGCCAACAAGACCCTTACGCCCTCCGGAAACGTTATTGGCCGGATTGCCTATAGCTACCTATCGGGCCGCGACCCTGTTGCCGCCACGAAGAGCACCGACAAACGTATCCAAGCGGACATAGCATTCAATTTCTGAGAAGGCAACGGACAATGAAAAAACAACACTTCATTCGCATGCTCAGTGGGCTCTCCTTCGCGACAATCGTGTGGTTGGCTGGCACGGGCACGCTTCAAGGGCAATTCACGCAAAACCGAGACACCATAAAAATTGCCCCATCCGGTTTCCCTGCTGAAATACGAAAGGGATATCGAACGTTTCAGGCGAAGTGTAATGAGTGTCACGGGCTCGATACGAGCCTAAAGCCCAGTATGTCTTCTACACGGTGGGCATTTGAAGTGAAGCGGATGCAGGCAATGGCGAGCTCACAATTCAACGACAAGGATGCTAAAGCAATCCTTGCTTTTCTGAATTACGATGAATCCCATCGAAAAGCCAAGCTTAAATCGGCGGCTTCATCGCCCGCGCCGGATTCCGTCTCTCCTGGTCGCCAGTTCTATGTAGCACAGAGCTGCGACACTTGCCACAGCATCGCGACCAAGGGAGGCTCTGGGGGGCCGTCGCTCACGGACGTGGGCTCCAGACTGTCGCGAGAACAACTGTTGAAGGTGATTCATGGAATGAAAGCGGGCGACCCAAAATCTGCGATGCCACCTCTTCCTCCCGATACGACAGAACAGCAAATCAATGACCTTGTCGATTTTCTGATGACGCTCAAGGGGTAACCACACATTGGTAGAAAGGGAGCATCTGCGGTTGAGACGTGGAGCGAACACTCCACTGACAGGTGCTGGGTCTCAGAAGCTCGCATGTCGGGTGTCTTCGGATAAAGACTCCTTCCGATATTGCGTGACATCGCGCATTGAGCGGCAAAATGACGCATTGCTTCATCCATCGTTTCAGGAGAGGACGCGATGGCGTTGTTGAGATTGCGCACTTCGAGAGAAATGCAAATTTCGGCATTCCTCTCGAAGCCAACGCTTCCAATCGTGACGCCGCATCGTGTGCGCTGAAGCTATGCCGGATCAATGCGGCAATGTGGACGACGCATCCTTACGATCATAGCCAGTGTGAAGCCAACAATTTCCCCATGTGTTTGGACGTTGAAAATACTTGTAATCCAGCCCTATTTGCGGGTTGCGCGAGAAGCGACTCCTAGCAAGATCCCAACGCTGCATGCAATGGCGATTCCAGCATACGAAACGTAGCGCCAATAGCCGCCCTCACACCAGAGGTAGGCAAAAATGACGAACGCGAACAGCCATCGCGCTATACGTGCGTACGTGCTTGCTTGTCTGGACATAATCAAACTCTTTCCACTCTTGTGCTTGACCCTCCCTTGTCTACCGAATCAACAAGACGATCGACCGGGGGCTAAGGACATATTCACTGGTCCCCAAGCTGATTTCGGTAGCAGGTTCGCAAAAATCGGCTGGCGATGGCAGGCTCGTATCGACCACGCGACGCCACTCCCCTGGTTGCCCCTGCCGAATGACAAACGTGAGCGGTTTCCAATCGGCGTTGATCATGGCGTAAATGTCATTATCCTTCTGTGCTGCACCACTCAAGAAGAACGCAAGGGAATGCGAGTCGGGAGACAGATCTGGTTTTCCGGTTGCCCCATACCAGCGGACATCTTCGCGCCAGAAGCGGCTGCGTGAGAGGGTAGGATGTGCTTTGCGAAAAGCTATCATGCTCTTGAAGAATCGGAACATGTCTTGATTGCGGCTAAGCAGGTCCCAATCTAACCAGGTCGTCTCGTTGTCCTGGTTGTATGGATTGTTGTTGCCGCTTTGAGTGTTCATGAACTCATCCCCTGCGCAGAACATAGGCGTGCCGTTCGACAACAACAGCAGGGTAAAGAAATTCTTGATCTGCTGTTTGCGTAGCGCCATGACCCCGGCTGGGACGTCTTGGTCTCCCTCCCATCCGCTGTTCCAACTCAGATTGTTGTCCGACCCATCGATATTCGCGTGGCCGTTGGCAGCATTGTGCCTCTGGTTATACGAGACAAGATCATAGAGGCAAAAGCCATCATGGCAAGTGATGAAATTCACGCTTTGATATGGACGGTAGGCATTCACAAGGTCATCGGGAAACAGGTCACAGCTTCCGTACAACCGAGACATCAGCTTAGGAACCACTCCCAAATCACCCCTCACAAATGCTCGCACATCGTCACGAAACTGCCCATTCCATTGCAGCCAGGAAATGCCGGGAAAACTCCGTCCTAATTGGTACGTCGCCGGATCCCACGCTTCCGCGATCAGTCGTAGCTTCTCCAGTTCAGGGGCGCTCCCGATTTCAGCAATTACGGGCGGGTCGGTAAGATTGATCGATCCGTCCTCGTTGCGCGTAAAGATCGAGGCGAGGTCAAAGCGGAAGCCATCAACGTGCATTTCTTCTCGCCAGAAGCGCACACTGTCGAGAATCATCTTTCGTACGTAAGGGTTGCCGCAGTTCAAAGTGTTACCAGTTCCGCTGTCGTTGCGATATCGTTGGCGATCCTGTTCGAGCAGGTAATACGTCGTATTGTCAATTCCGCGATAACAGTAATTGGGTCCATCCTCATTCCCTTCGGCGGTATGGTTGAACACCACATCCAGGAGCACCTCGATCCCGGCCGCGTGCAGAGCTTTGACCATGATGCGAAACTCTTTCAGCGCGTCGAGTGGTTTGCCTTCACTTGCGTACTCGTGATGGGGAGAAAAGAAGTTCAGCGGCATGTATCCCCAGTAGCTACCTTCCTGCGGATCTTGCTGCATCACCGGCAGTAGCTCCACCGCAGTCACCCCAAGGTCCTTCAGATAGGGGATCTTCTCCACCACGCCGAGAAATGTGCCACGGTGAGCAGGCTCCACTCCAGAATTGTTCCGTCGAGTGAAGCCTCTCACATGCAGCTCGTAAATCACGAGATCGGAGGTGTGTACGGGCGAAACGTCGCCAGCCCAATCAACAGAAGGTTCGGTCGGGATCAGCCCCAGGGCAGCTTTGCCTGTATTTGATCCTTCCCGCGATGCTGCTTGGCGGCTGAACTGGGTAGGAAAACAGACGCATTTTGCATAGGGATCAAGCAAGACTTTGCGGGGATCAAAACGATGCCCTTGTTTGATTTGCGTGGGTCCTGCGGCTTGATAACCGTAGTAGCGTGCACCAGGAATCGAGCTCTTCCGCAACCGGCAGTGCCATACCCTTCCAGACTTGTTTGCGAGAGGATCGAGCCTGTACTCGTAGGTCGGCGTTGAGAGATCGATTTCGGAGTACAGGAATAAGGTGACTGCGGTTGCATGCTTCGAGTACAAAGCAAAGTTGTAAGCGGCTTCGTCTTCGATCCAAGTGACACCAAGTGGCGAAGGAGATCCTTCCAGAGCAGACCAGTTCTGCATCGAATCCTCACGTGTGCGGCAGTACGAGCACTGTCAGTAACGGCATGATCGTGCGCGATGATTCATCACCCGCGGGCGAACAGCGGAGCTCATCCCATGTATGCGTTTGTTACGTACTGTTGCACCATGCGGTGGGTATTGAAGTATGAGGCGTTCAACGCGATTGTATGGCGCATGATATCGATCCAGCGATCCCGCCTGCGGTAGTACGTCGGAAGAATGAGACCTTCGAGTTTACCGAGCAGGTCCTCGGAGTCGCCGGTTGACGTTGCCTCGACTGCTCCCCCAATCGACCAGCCCGTAATGCCTTCGATATTCCCTTCGATCCACCAGCCGTCGAGAGTGCTGAAACTTGGAACACCATTGTGCGCTGCCTTCATGCCCGATGTTCCCGAGGCCTCAAGCGGACGCTGCGGCGTATTGAGCCAAAGATCAACTCCGGACACTATCAATTTTGCAATCTCCAGGTCATAATTCTCCAAATACACAATCGGAAGAGCTGCGCCAACCTGTTGTGAAATCTCGACGATGTGTTCGATAAGGCGCTTGCCTCCTTCGTCCATAGGATGCGCCTTGCCCGCGAAAACGAACTGCAGCGGCCCGGCGAGCTTCGCAATGTCTAATAGCTTCGGGATGTCCGTAAACACGAGATCCGCACGCTTGTATGCAGTTGCCCTTCGTGCGAATCCGATGGTTAAAGCATCGGGAACCAATATGCGCCCCGTCTGACGTCGAACATATTCCATCAGGTGCAACTTTGCCTCTGTATGCGCCCCCCAAACTTGTTCGTTAGAAATGCTTAGAGCCTTGCGAAGCATCGCTGGGTCGTTGGTCCAACTTGGAATGCACTCGTCATACAGTCGGCGGAAGCTGTCGCAAATCCAAGTGGCCGAATGAACTCCGTTGGTAATATGGTGTATTGGATAACCGGGAAACATTTCGCGTGACACTTCTTCGTGCCGCTGCGCCACGCCATTGACATAGTGGCTGAGATTTAGGCCGAGCAACGTCATATTCAAGCGTTCACGACCGCCCAGCATGCGGAGTACATCGAACGGGACGGCGGAACCGACGATGCGCTCCACCGACGCGTAATCAAATTGGTCGTGGCCCGCCGGTACGGGAGTGTGCGTCGTGAAGATACATCGCTGTCTCGCTCCGTCGTAGTCCAATTCTGCCGGTTTGGACCCTCCTTGCCAGTCCATCAGTTCTAGAACCAGAAGGCCGGCATGGCCTTCATTCATATGAAAGCGTTGAACCCCAGAGTATCCCAACGCCCGGAGCATCCTTACGCCCCCGATTCCGAGGACGACTTCCTGCGCCAGCCGGTAATCCTTGTCGCCTCCATACAGGCAGTCCGTCAGAGTGCGATCATACTCGCTGTTCCCTTCGACGTTGGTGTCCAGAAGAATAACAGGAACCCTCGAATCTGTGATCCCGACGACATCGAATTGCCAGGCATGAATGAGGACGGGTCGGCCTTCGATTTCTACCTGCACCTGTGCGGGCAACAATCGCAGTTGTTGTTCCGGTTGGAACTGAGCCGGACGCTCTTGTTGCCGCCCCTGCTCGTCCAGGACTTGCTCGAAGTAACCTTTGCGCCACAGCATGCTGATCCCGACAACAGGGACACCGAGGTCTGCGCAAGACCGGAGCATGTCACCGGCTAGAACCCCGAGTCCACCGGAATAGGTTGGAATCTCGCTGTCGAGCGCTACTTCCATCGAAAAGTATGCAACACGCCTGTTCTCCGTGTGCTCACTTGCGGCAAGGGCAATGAGATCGGCGAAGAATCGTTTCGGATTCTGCTGGAACTGGTCTCGGCAATACTCGGAACAGAAATACACCGCTTGTCCGTTCCAGAGGAGCGACAGACTCGCTCCCGGCGAAACGATCATTCCGCAAACCGGATCTTTTAACACTGAGTCCATATGCACCTTCTACGACCGATAAGCTGCCGCCCTTGGCGCAAACTCCGCGTCAGAGAAACAGAAAGGCGGCACCCCATACGCAGAAAAAGTCCACGCAATCGGTCACCGCGCTACGCCTTAGCTTTGCGTTCCGACCTCGGCTTCGGCTTGAAGCCAATCCTCAACTTCGTGACCATCTTCTCGGCCTCGTGCTTCATACAATTCGTAAGCACGCTGACGAATCTTTTCGAGTTGTTCCTCGGTAAAGTCATCACCGATCTTCACTTTCGCGCTCAACCCTTCTTTCTCCACCATCGCAGCCCTCCTTTTATCCCTTCGCTTCTTCATAACGGAGATCCAATCCTCTCTGACAGGTTCGACGATCAAAGTCTTCGTAACTGAACGCTGCGTTCCGAACACGCAGTACAGCGTTTTTCCACTGCCCTCATCGAACCGTCAGGACTACTGACTCGTGTGTTTCACATCTACACACACACATCTCTGATAAGCACGTGGCTTGCCGAACCTACAGGAGTTCTAACCTTCGCTTTTGCAATGTTGTGGGATCTTCTGTGGCGCTTCCGAAAATGGTGATTGCCGCATTTCAGGCAGCAGACATCCGTATTGCGGCAGCTTGTTATGAATTCTTCCTGCAATGCTGTCATCGGTCCTGCCTAAGGCGCCCATCACCGGTAGCCTCAATCTCGTGCTTTCCAGCGGCAAATACGGCGTCGTCAGCGACCTGTTGGAGATCGCACGCAGTCGCTCGGGAGACAAATTAAACTTCCTAGCGATCTATGTCCCGCCCACTCACGGGATCTTCGGTGCGGCTTGCTCTTTCACGTGTTCGAATACCATCCTTGTTGTCTACCCTTCTTTTTCTATAGACAAGGCGCTCAGTGGAAATTGGAGACTTAGTTCTCAGACGGGCGTGGATGGTTGAAAGAGGTTATTTCGCTGTGTGCTAGTGGCAACAGAAAATGGCAAATGCGAAGATTCGGCGGGAAGCAACGGCAGTGGCGACAGACCCTCGGAGCATCACGTTTGGGGAACTGCGCAGCGGTCGAAGCTTTCCTGTCGATGCTGCCCCGAAGAGTCCGCCGATCTTTTAAATATCTCTCAAAGTATCCATCGACCGACTCCGATGTCTTTCAGCTAAACCAAAGGTATTGACTCCTACGGCATCCGTCCTGGCTCGGCCATACCGCTTGAAGAGACCTGATCGGTTGACCGGTTGAACACCGCTTGCGGAAGAGGCTCCTTTAAGTCGAAGCTATAAGTGTCGCGGTATCCAAATACGAGTAGATGATAAGGATCAGGTTTGGATAAGGTTTGGAGATCATTCCATCGCCAGCTGCGGTTGTCACCGGCAATGCTGGTCACATAGTCAATTCCATCTTCGCGGAACCGCAAAGTGCCATTGGTGCCACCTGTGCGTGTGCGATGGTGGACAGAGACGTTGCTGATGCTCGTCATCCCTGGATCAGGAATGACGTTTCTCGAAGGACGTCGAACCTGCCGAGCCAACCCTGCCGCAATCTCCGGGGGAACAGCCTGTTCAAGGTCAAGCCGGTATTGCTGCATTCCGGGCAGATGCCTATTTCGGTTGTTGTATGTTCGTATGTCCAGACGGTGGGACGAGAGGGAGAACGTTTGAATCTCCAGAAACGGCCATTTTAGGGTGCGCCCCTTTTCGGAACGGAACTCGATTCCGTCGGCGCCCATGACGATGTCACCATGCTCCTTGCCAACAAAGTGGTGCAGCTTGGCGTGTGATTGCCACGACATGGAGGTCCTGGTATCCGCCTGATTAGGATCCTTTGCGGTCTCCGCGCCCGCCTTCGGGATGTTGAAAAACAAACTGGCAGAAAGCACCACCATCGTCAACATACGCCACTTCAAATACTCTTGATTCATCGACAATTCATCTCCTCAAAAATCGGGCGGGCACGTCCGGGTGATGGCTCGCCCCTTGTTCACATCCTAAATGTCCTGTGCACGTCATCCTCCATTGGGTGGGATGGCAGATAAATTCATCTCGGGCCAATGTGCACTGAAGCCGTTTGATCCCAGCCAGTGCGAACTGCTGCCACTGGGGAAAGACGAGGACAAGATGCGAGTGATTACTGATTCATGCATCTACCTACCGTTGCGTTTGTGCGATTAAAGTGCGAATTGAGGGGTCTTCAGGCCTTGCGCCAGTGATTCATGTTCCAGGCATACATGGCGATGCAGAATAAATTGGCAGGGATGAAACCGAACTGCGCAGTTCGCACACCAATAATGCAGATCAGGACACTATTGATCGCCGCAACCACCCATCCGGTCCAGAGCTTGCGTCCGACCATGATGGTCGACAGAATCGTCAATAGACAGGAAATGTAATCGAGGCGGAGCACGCTGGAGTTATTTGAATGCTTACTGCGATGCTTGGGTATTCGGGAAATACCGTAGAGAGTACTTTATTTGGTGGAATTGCATCCTCAGACGAGGGCTTCCGGGAAACCCTCCGAGAGTCAGAGCAAATGCAATCTGAATAAACTAGCGCAGGTGCGTCCCCCGGCGAACCGGGTAGAAGACCTGCGGTGACATGCCGTCAGGAAGGCCTTCCGACCTCACGCCTTGCATTCTGAAGCATTTCCTCGACCTTCTGCCGCTGGGGGAAAGCTGGCTCAATTGCAAGCAGCTTTTCCCAGGCGGCGATTGCCCCTGTGGCGTCTTTCTTGCCGTTCCATTTCACCACGCCCATGTTCATAAGAGCGTTTGGGTGGTTCGGTTGGCGCTTCAGTACCTGTTCGTACTCCCTGAGGGCGCCATCCGCATCTCCCGAGTACCATATTGCGGTGCCCATGTCCGTGCGCACATCAACTTGATCCGGACGGAGTCTCAACGACCTCCGATAGTAATCAATAGCGTTTGTATAATCCTGGCCGTCGTAGTAGGCGTTGCCAATCTCAGCAAGCAGTTCAGGATCATTTGGGCGCGAACGCAATTGAGCAATGAGGGACTCGGTCTTCTTGGCAGCAATCGCAGCAGGAGAAATCGACGATTGCGTGGGAGCGTAATCGGTCCTCGCTGTAGTTGCTTGACCTGCTGGGCTGACGCCAGCCGATCCGCGAACTAGATAGCCGACAAAAATGCCGGTAATTAGTGTGACAACTGCCAGAATGTAGGCTTGGCTCGCTTTCCAGCATCCAGCGGGAAGTTCCGGTATTGATGCGCGGTGAGAGTGACGGCTCATGTTGGAACCTCGGGAAGAAATCTCTGTTTCCGACAATACCAATGCACGAGCGATACCATACGGTGGCTGGTCTGGGATTATCTGCGGCGGTGCTTTGGCCATTAAATATGTTGCATTCCCTTGCGGTTGCCGTATGACGTCTTTGTCTACCGAACACGATTCGTGAGTTGGATTGGAAGATATGGTCCAAACAGTGCCCGAAATCAGGCAGTTCGTTTCCGACGCGCCCGGACGCTCCGAGTATTGTGACTGTAAGCTCATGATCTTCTGACTGTTTACAGTGGCTTACGACATTGGTCCGATTTGGCCAGTGGCGTGCAGTTACATTGGCGGAACGATGTGTGGCAATCGCAAATGACTGGCATACTGTTCGTCGAAGATACTGAACGGAGAAGAAACTAGATCAAAAATGTGACTTGAATCACAGCTCGATGTGCGTGCGAACCATTACTTTCTCAGCATCGAGCAGCGTCACTTTTTGCATTCATCAAATGACTCGGAGTTTCAAACTCGTCGCCGCAACTCTGGCTTTTGTTTTCCTGGTAAGCGGCCTGTCGGCATTCGGAGCTTGTCTGCGTGGAAACGGGGCATCGCTGCCTAAGTGCTGCGGCCCGCTCTGCCCCATGATGAAAGCTCGCCCCGACAGCAATGAGTTCCAGGCGAAACCCGAGGGTAGCCCTTGCTGCAACATTTCATCGGCAAAATCGATTCCTGTATCCGCGTCGCAAGCGCCGGAGTACCGCTTGGATGTTGCACCTCTTCTTGCCGAGGAGGCTTTCGCGTCTGCGCTTCCGGTTCCTAAAACGGAATTGCGCGCCGGAGTGCCGCCAGATAGAGGTTCTCCCCCTCTGGCGGTACTCTGCAACTTCCTCATCTAGATCTATCCTTATAGCCGACTAGCCACATTCGTCGATTAGGGCTGTACTGCCTAACCACCCAACCTCACCAAACTAAAGAGAGACTTACATGATCCGAAATAGAGTGGTACTTACGCTTGCGGGATTGTTGTCCTTGTCTGTGGTTGCGCAGAATGCACCGGGAGGCAGCACTGTCAGCGTTCAAGTCACGGGAAGCCCACAAGTTGGTTCCACATCGCAGCCAGAGGCTCCGCAGTTATCCGGTGACAGAGGCGTTGTCACTGTGGACGATCTTGTTCGCGAGGCGCTGCAGAAGAACCCTGGCGTACAAAGTGCGCTACATGCCGTGGCAGCGCAGCGGCGCAAGGTTCCGCAAGCCAAGACATTACCCGATCCAACGGTTGGCGTTGGTTGGGCCGGCAATATCACCCCGTTCAGCGTGCAGCGCGGTGACCCGTCGAGTTACCGCAGCATTACCGCCGCGCAACAGTTGCTCTACCCAGGAAAGCTGAAGCTACGCGGCGAGATCGCTTCGAAAGAGGCTGATGCGGCGCAGTGGGACTACGAGGCGGCGCGGCGGCGGGTGACGGCGGATGTAAAGGCCGCCTACTACGACTATTGGTTTTATGACAAGGCAATTCAGACCACGCAGAAGAACCGAGAACTTCTGGAAAAATTGTCGCAAATCTCGGAGTCGCGCTATCGGGTCGGCAAGGGTATCCAGCAGGACATTCTGCGATCACAGGTGGAGATCTCATTATTGATGCAACGTCTGACGGTGCTTGAGCAGCAACGGAGGACGGCGCAGGTTCGACTGAATACGCTGCTTGCTCATGATCCGGATGCCCCGCTGCCACCGGCTGCAACCCTTCAACAAGCTTCGCTGAGCCTGTCTTTGGATGACTTGTACAAACTGGCACGTCAGAACGACACCGGGCTGCATCGCGAACAACAGATGGTTGAGCGCAACCAGCTTGCGGTCAATTTGGCGCAGAAGGACTATTACCCAGATCTTAGCGTCGGCTACATGTATCAACAGCGGCCGGATATGCCCGATATGCATGGCCTGACGTTCACGGTGAACGTTCCTGTGTTCTACAAGACGAAGCAACGAGAAGAAGTCAGACAGGCAACTGAAGAGCAGATTGCCGCCGAGCGCAGCCGAGATAATCGCAAGAACGAACTCAACTTCGAGCTCAAGCAGCAGTACCTGGCAGCCAAGGCCTCCGACGAGCTGCTGAGGCTATTTTCTCAGGGCGTTGTTCCGCAGTCTTCCCTCGCGCTGGAGTCCTCGATGTCTTCCTATCAAGTAGGCACTGCAGATTTTCTGACCGTCATTGGAAATTTTTCAACCGTGCTCAATTATGAGATCGACTACTACCGCGAGCTGGCAAATTATCAGACCTCTTTAGCGCGCATTGAGAGCATGGTCGGGATCGATCTAACGTCGCAGATACAGACGCCGGATAACACGCCTGCCCCACAGAAGGAGCCATGACATTGATTCAGCAAAAACAACAGGCAGTACAGCTACTTGCTGGCATGAAAGAGCTGACCGGCTCCCTGCCGCAGATTAAGCGTACGAAGCTGATAGCAGCCCTGAAGGAGATCTTCGGAGAGCTGGATAATGCCGCAGCCGTTGGCACAGCGGCGACGAGGAGCGCAAAACAATGCTACGCAAGATTCTAGGAATTCTCGCAGTTATCGTTGTGATCGTCATTGGCGTGATCTATGGCGGCAAGGTCGTCGGCCACTTCCGTCACCAGAACGCAGGCTCAATTGCGCCAGCCAACTCGGGCGGCGGCCAGGCAGAGCGCAAGGTCCTGTTCTGGTACGACGCGATGAACGCCCAACATCATTACGACAAGCCGGGCAAGGCCCCCGATGGCATGGATCTGGTGCCGCAATATGCGGACGAGGATACGAATACTGGGCAAGCCGGAAACATGAGCATGCCAGCTTCTGGTGAACGCAAGGTTCTGTATTGGTACGACCCGATGCATCCGGCATACAAAGCGGATAAACCGGGCATCGCACCCGACTGCGGAATGCAACTCGTTCCCAAATACGCCGACGAAGATAAAGGCATGAGCGCGATGGCGGTGGGCACGGTGAAGATTGCCCCGGACAAGCAGCAGCTTATTGGCGTGCGGACCGAAAAGGTGGAGCGCGAACCGCTGGTGCGCTCGGTGCGCACCACGGGCCAACTCACCGCAGATGAGACCAAAATTGCGCACGTCCACGTCAAGATCAGCGGCTACATCGACAAAGTCTATGTTGACTACGTTGGGCAATTGGTAAAGAAAGGGCAGCCTCTGTTCACTGTCTATAGCCCGGACTTGGTGGCCACCGAAGAGGAATACCTGATTGCCAAACGCGGCGAAAAAAATCTCGGCACGTCCGAGTTCAAGGAAGTCTCGCAAGGGGGACAGGCGTTATTGCGCGCTGCCCGCGAGCGCCTCCAGCGCTGGGACGTCAGCAACGAACAAATCAAAAAGCTCGATCAAAGCGGTGAGGTCACCCGCACCCTGACCTTTTACTCACCGGCTGCCGGCTTTGTGATGGATCGCAAAGCGTTTCCGGAGACCGCAATCACTCCCGACATGGACCTTTACCAGATCACGGACTTGTCGAAGATCTGGGTCAACGCCGACGTGTATGAGTACGAAGTGCCGTTCATAAAGATCGGGCAGACGGCGGAAATGCAGCTCAGCTATTATGCCGGCAAAACGTACACCGGCAAGATCACCTACATATACCCGACGGTTGATCCGGTGGCACGCACGGTCAAGGTTCGTATCGAGTTTCAAAATCCGAAATATGATCTCAAGCCGCAGATGTTCGCCAACGTCGATTTGAAGATCAACTATGGAACCCAGATTCTGGTGCCTCAGGAAGCGGTCATGGATTCGGGTGACAAACAGTATGTATTCCTCGTCCACGACGGGGGAATGTTTGAGCCACGCACGATTAAGATGGGGGCGAAGTTAGACGGCAAAGTCGTTGTCTTATCGGGTCTTGAGCCCGGCGACGCGATCGTAACCTCGGGCAACTTCCTGGTCGACTCTGAGAGCCGGCTGAAGAGCGCCATGGGCGGGATGCAGCACTAAGGAGCAAATTATGGCCAAGAAAGCTTCCATTTATGCAGCCGTTTCCATTCTCGTATTTTGCGCACTCTTTGCCAGCGGTTACTGGCTCATGCACCGGCGCTCGACTGAGCTGTGCAGTATCTGCCAGCGTCACATTAAACCCGAAGCGCATGTAGTAGTTGAAATAGGAGGCCATCGCCGCGAGGTGTGCTGCGCGCATTGCGCTTTGACTGAAGGACGGCAGGAGAACAAGCCGGTGCGGTTTATCACGGTTACCGACTACCACACGGGGAAGGGGTTGGATCCGCAGCATGCCTGGTTCGTGGACGGGAGCCGCGTCGCAGCTTGCGAGCACGATATGGCGAAGATGGGTGAGATGAAACAGACCGACCAAATGGCGTTTGATCGCTGCTCTCCCGGCACCTTCGCTTTTGCTGACCGCAGAGCGGCGGAAGCATTCGTCGCAGAGAATGGCGGAGTGGTTCACAACCTGGACGAGATGGTGAGGGGGATCCAGTAATGATTGATCGCTTAATTGAATTTTGCGCGAAGAATAAGTTTCTAGTGTTCTTATTCGTCGGTGTTGCTGTGATCATCGGCGTGCACTCGATGAAGAACACCAAGCTGGATGCTATCCCTGACTTATCTGACACCCAGGTCATCGTGTATTCGCGTTGGGACCGCAGTCCCGACATCATGGAAGATCAGGTGACCTACCCCATCACCTCGGCCCTGTTAGGCCTGCCCAAGGTGAAGGACATTCGTGGCTTCTCCGATTTTGGGTACTCGTACGTGTACATCATCTTCGAAGAAGGAACAGATATTTATTGGGCGCGCTCGCGCACGCTGGAGTATCTCAGCTCGGTGGTTCCCAAGCTGCCCAAAGGAGTCAACGTTGAGTTAGCAAAGGACGATACCGCCGTCGGCTGGGTCTATCAGTATGCCTTGGTCGACACAACCGGTCACTACAGCATCGATCAGATGCGAAGCTACCAGGACTGGTATCTGCGATATTCCTTGCAATCGGTGCCGGGCGTTGCCGAAGTCGCCCCACTGGGCGGGTTCGTGCGCCAGTACCAAGTGAATGTCGATCCAAACAAGCTACTTGGGTACAAGATCCCCATCAACATGGTGGTGCAGGCGATTCAAAAGGGCAACAACGATGTTGGCGCCCGGCTGGTGGAGATGACAGGCCGTGAATACATGGTGCGCGGGCGAGGATATATCAAGTCGCTCGATGACATTGGCAACATCGTGGTCATGAATAACCCGCAAACCGGGACGCCGGTGCTGGTCCACGACATTGCTACTGTTACCTTCGGGCCTGACATGCGCCGCGGAGTCGCCGAGCTTAATGGGCAAGGCGAAACTGTTGGCGGAGTCGTGATCATGCGCTTCGGAGAGAATGCGCAGAAGGTGATCGAGCGGGTTAAGGACAAAATTAAGGATGTAGAACCAACGCTGCCCAAAGGGCTCAAGATCGTCAATGTCTATGACCGCTCCGATCTGATTGATCGCTCGGTTGACAACTTGAAGCACACGCTGATTGAAGAGCTGACGATTGTCAGTGTCGTCATCTTGATTTTCCTGATGCACTTCCCGAGTGCCATCATCCCGATCATCACAATCCCCATCACCATTATCCTGGCGTTCATTCCCATTCAGATGTCCGGCATGACGGCCAACATTATGTCCTTGGGCGGTATGGCGGTGGCGATCGGCGCCATGGTGGATGCTGCTGTAGTGGTAGTCGAACAGACGCACAAGAAACTCGAGCATTGGAACTCCGAGGGCCGACCGGGCGATTATCACAACGTGGTCATCTCGGCGGTCAAGGAGGTTGGCGGACCCAGCTTCTTCGCCCTGCTTGTGATTGCCGTTTCCTTCATCCCGATATTCACTCTGGAAGCGCAGGAAGGGCGTTTATTCAAGCCCCTTGCGTATACGAAGAACTTCTCCATGGCAATCGCTGCCGTGTTGGCCATTACTCTCGATCCGGCCATGCGGCTGTTATTCACCCGCATGGACCCCTATAAGTTCCGGCCCGCGTGGCTGGCCCGGATTGTGAACTCGATCATGGTGGGCACGATTCACAGCGAAGACAACCACCCGATCAGCCGTCCGATGATGAAGCTCTATCACCCAGTGGTGGAATTCGTCCTGGAGCACAAATGGAAGACGATTTGCGCTGCCTTCCTTGCGATGGCACTGACCGTACCCGTGTTCTTCCAGCTCGGTTCGGAGTTCATGCCGCCGTTGGATGAAGGCACGCTGTTATACATGCCGAGTACCCTGCCCGGTATTTCGGTCACTGAGGCGTCCAGAATGCTTCAAGTGGCGGACAAGGTCATCAAAAGCTTTCCGGAAGTGGAGAGCGTATTTGGCAAAGCTGGACGTGTAGAGAGTTCAACCGACCCCGCACCATATTCAATGATGGAAACCGTCATTGTTCTGAAACCGCACATGAGCTGGCCCAAACGGGAACGCTGGTATTCCAAGTGGGCGCCGGGATGGATGCAGGGCACGCTAGGCCGCTTCTGGCCGGATCATAAATCAACACAGGAATTGATCTATGGTCCGGGCGGGCTGAATGAAGCTCTCACAATGCCCGGCCTCTCCAATGCCTGGACGATGCCGATCAAGGGGCGCATCGACATGCTCACAACCGGTGTCCGCACCCCGCTTGGCATCAAGGTGCTGGGCTCCGACCTTGGAGAGATTCAGAAGGTTGGCGAACAAGTTGAGATGGCGCTCAAGGATATTCCGGGGACGACCAGCGTATTCGCCGAGCGGACCACAGGTGGTTACTTCCTCGACTTCGATCTGAAACGCGATCAGCTTGCTCGCTACGGTCTGAGTATCGATGATGCGAACGAAGTGCTTATGTCGGCCGTTGGTGGGGAAGAGGTTACAACCACGGTAGAAGGGCGAGAGCGATATCCGGTCAACGTTCGTTACCTGCGCGATTACCGCACTGACATCGACAAACTGCAACGTGTGCTCGTCTCGACGCCGAGCGGCGCACAAATCCCATTGGGTCAGCTTGCTGATATTTCTCTGAAGACCGGTCCCGGCATGATTCGTGATGAGAATGGCCGACTAAGCGGCTATGTGTACGTCGATGTCAGTGGACGTGATATCGGCAGTTACGTGGAGGCAGCGAAGAAAGCCGTCCGCGACAAGGTCAGCATTCCCGCCGGTTATCAGCTCGAATGGAGCGGCCAGTACGAATCGATGCAGCGCGTGAAAGAGAGATTGAAGATCGTGCTCCCGATCACGCTGTTTGTCGTCTTTTTGCTGCTGTACTTCAACACTAAATCGGTGGTGAAGACCCTGATCATCCTGATGGCCGTACCCTTTTCTGCCATCGGTGCCGTCTGGTTCCTTTACCTGTTGCACTACAACATGAGCATCGCCGTCTGGGTGGGCTTGATCGCGCTGCTCGGTGTGGATGCGGAAACCGCTGTGTTCATGCTGCTCTATCTGGATCTCGCTTATCACGACGCAATCAGCAAAGGCCAGATGCGCAGTTGGGACGATCTCCGTGAAGCCATCGTCGTGGGCGCCGTGAAGCGCCTCCGCCCGAAGGTGATGACGGTGGCCTGCATGTTGTTCGGCTTACTCCCGATCATGTGGTCGGTCGGAGCCGGCGGCGATGTCATGAAGCGCATTGCAGCTCCAATGATCGGCGGCATTCTCACATCATTCCTGATGGAATTGATCATCTATCCCCCGGTCTTTGCCATCTGGAAGTGGAACTACGAGGTGAAGCCTGCGCTGAAAAAAGAAAACCCGGCTCAGCTCCAACCGGTGGTTGTGGATGAAACCAATGTATAGCTGGAAACCACAACTCGGGAGCTTGCTGTTGCTCTTGCTTCTGGCAGTGCCTGCATGGACACAGACGGCTCGCTACTCGGTACCGGCGGCCACCGTGGAAGATGCTTTCTCCTCCTATCACGAGGCCCTGAGCGGTGCTGCCGACGATATTTTAGCCAGTGCCGCTCGGAACGCAGAAGCGCAGTCGTCTGGCACGGTGGTAAATAGCCGCCGCCAGGATGATCGCGTGTTGCACCAATTTGCCGAGCGCTATTGGGACGGGCAAGAGCAAAACGTCCGCCGGGCAGTCGAACGGGTTCGACTGCTCAGACCAACACTGGAGCCGATCCTGCTGGAGGGAGGCGTGCCCGTAGATGTTGCAGCGCTCGTGCTGGTTGAAAGTGGCGGCCGCACCACCGCCCTCTCTCCAAAAGGGGCATTGGGTCTCTGGCAGTTCATGCCAGAGACGGCGCGCCGTTATGGACTTGTCGTCTCCGCCGGGCTGGATGAACGAGTCGATGTTGCGAAATCTACTCGTGCAGCTGCCCACTATCTCCGCGACTTGTATGCGCAGTTCGGTGACTGGACTCTGGCGTTTGCAGCCTATAACGCCGGGGAACAGACAGTCCAACGTGCCTTGCAGCACGGCAACCGCGATTTCGAATCTCTGAGTCGGGATCGCCAACTGCCGCTCGAAACACGCAATTACGTACCGGCTGTACTCTCGGCTCTGCACCTTCTGGGCGGGGACTTACCAAAGCCGGCGCGTGCTTTGCAAGGTTCGAGCAAGGCACGCGTGATCTACGCCGCTTCAGCTTCGAGCAACTGAGTTGGTGCATTATGAGCTTCATCTCTACATTTAGAAGAAGGATCGTAAGGGCCGGCGCTCGGAAGGACAAGGCCGGATTCAGGCCGCGGCAAATGTGGCCCGTATGGCTGATTTGCGGAGTGCTGGTTGCCGTCATTGCGGTAGGGCTGATCTTTGTTTTTCAACAGGACCGCGCCCTCCGCGATGACACCCCGGAGACCAAGCTACTAGCCGGTCAGGACCTGCGGATTGCACTTGATCACCTCGTCGTCGGGCGGCTTTACCTGTTCAGCTATCCCGGTGACCAGGGTCGCCGCATCCGGTTCGTGGTCAAGCGCACGGACGACGGTGCGGTACATACCAACATGGCCTCGTGCCAGGCATGCTACCGCACCGAGCATCCACACCATACACACAAAGGACAGATGATTTGCGGCCAATGCAATGAACCGATGCACCGTCCGGACGAGAATGAACTGACCGCGGAGCAGAAACAATGCGCGTTAATCCCACTTCCACATTCCATTCAGGGCAATGAGGTGGTTGTGTCCGCACAGTCCATCCTGGGCCAGTCCAGGGCAATGGAAGCGCAGTGATCTTGCCCCACAAGTTTGAAAAGGAGAAACAAATGCTAAAGCGAAGCAATGCAGTTCTTACAGTACTCCTGGCTCTTGTTCTCAGTGCCGGAGTGGCAGTGGCACAGCACGACAACATGGCGATGTCGAATCAGTCTCAAGACAAACCAAACTCGGAAGACATGATGAAGGCATGTCACAAGCACGGCGGCGAGAGCATGGAAGCTCTAGACAAACTGGAGAAGACGATCGCGGAGGGGCGCGAGTCGAACGATCCCGCGAAGATGAAGGCAGCACTCGACACAGCACAAAAGCAGTTGGACGAGGCCAAACACCACATGAGCATGTGCCCCATGATGGGCGGCGGCCATATGCATCATGGCAGCATGGAAGGCATGGAGGTTATGGACAATTAGGCACATGTTAGGCCGGTGCCAACACATTGAAGATATGAACTAGGGGCGCTGCCGAGTTCGCAACTCGGCAGCGCCGCACAGAACCGACGACATCATCCGAGGAGGAATTCCAAGTGGCTTCATCACACCGTGATACCCGGGTCCATAAGCGAGAACAGTTCTCGGGAGGACCGCAGAAAAAGAACAACCGCATCATTCTAATAATCGCCAGCGTTGGTCTAGCGCTCATTGGCCTTCTCTATCTTCAGTCCACGAGCAAGAGTTCTACTGGAAAAGTTCATGCGAGCATGGTGAAGGCATCCGGTGGTTTCATTGCCATTCCTCTTGCCGATCTCAATAATGGACTCGCAAAGTTCCTCGACTACACAACTGCCAACGGCAAAGCGATACAGCTCTTCGCAATCAAGAGCTCTGACGGAGTTTATCGTGCGGCTGCAAATGCCTGCGACGTGTGCTACCGCAGCAAAATGGGGTATCACCAGGAAGGCGATGACATGGTCTGCAATAAGTGCGGCAGACACTTTCCGTCCAAAGATGTGAATGTCATCACCGGTGGATGCAATCCGGACGGTGTCCCCGCAACCGTCCAGGGGGACAAGCTGGTCATTGCGACAGCTGACCTCGATCCGCGTACGGAGTTGTTCTAGGTCCGAAGGAACCAACATGCGTATTAGCACAATCGCCCTCGCAAACCTTAAGCGGCGCAAAGGCAAGGCCCTGTTCTTAACGGTCGGCATCGCCATCGGAATCGGCACTGTGGTAGCCATGCTGAGTCTTGGTGCGTCTATCCAACAGGAAGTTGGCGCACAACTCGACCGCTTTGGCGCCAACATCCTGATCGTGCCGCAGTCCAATAGCTTGGCACTCGATTACGGCGGCGTCTCCGTTCCGGGCGTGGCGTTTGATGTTCATCAGCTGGAGAATGGCGACATCCAGCGCATCCGGGAGATTCCGTACCATGACCGGCTCGCCGTGATTGCGCCCAAGGTACTCAGCGCCGCTGATGTAGAAGGGCAGCAGGCGGTACTGGCCGGCGTTGATTTCAAGCAGGAACTGAAGCTGCGGCGCTGGTGGACGATCAAAGGCCGGACGCCGGAAAGCGAGGACGAGGTTCTGATCGGGTATGAGGCAGCGCGTGCATTGTCCTTGATCAGTTCTCCGGCTGCGGCGGCACTACCTCATGCGGAGCACTCCGGACATCACAGTAACGCTGATGCGCAGTTCACGATTACGCGCGATCAAGTTCATATCAATGGCTTGAACCATCACGTTGCAGGAGTCATCGCGCCGACCGGAGGCCCAGAGGACCGGATGGTATTCGGTTCTCTGGGCCACATTCAGAAACTCGTGAACAAGCCTGGACAGTTAAACGTCATTGAGGTTAGCGCCCTCTGTAAGGGATGCCCCGTTGAAGACATCGTGAACCAGATCAGTGGCAAACTTCCGCACGCGAAAGTGTCAGCGGTTCAGCAAGCGGTCAAGGCGAGGACGGAGATGGTGGACCGGATCACTCGATTCTCCGCTGTTGTCGGTGCAGTTGTTCTGGTCATCGGTGCGCTGATGATCTTCACAACCATGATGGGATCGGTGGTGGAGCGGACGAAGGAAATCGGTGTTTTGCGTGCCATCGGCTTCCGCCGCACGCACATCATGAAGGGCCTATTTATCGAGGTGGCTATTGTGAGTGTACTTGGGGGCTGGCTTGGCTGGATCTCGGGCCTGCTGGCAAGCTGGCTTGCGCTGCCTTACTTCAGCGAAACCAGCACGCCGCCAGATTTCCATCCGGCGCTTCTGCTCTTCGCGATTTGTGCTGCCCTACTAATCGGGATACTGAGCAGTATCTATCCGGCATTGCGCGCATCGAAACTCGATCCTTCCGAAGCAGTGCGCTACATCTGAGGAGATGTCCGTGGCATTTATTTCTATCGAGAAAGTAACGAAGACGTACAACGACCAGAGTGGGAGCGCCGCAGTTCCGGTACTCGCGGAACTAGATGCCGCGATCAGCGAAGGCGAGTTCATCTGCCTCATGGGACCGTCAGGATCGGGAAAGAGTACCGTCTTGACAATCGTCGGAGCGATGAACCGGCCAACGCATGGCAAAGTGATCGTTGATGGCATTGACGTTTACGCGTTGTCCGACGAACGCCGGGCGGACTTTCGGCGTGAATACATCGGGTTCGTTTTCCAGCAGCATCATCTGATGCCATACCTCGACGCGTTGGAAAACGTCATGTTGCCGCTTGCCACGGCATCAATTAGTGCCCGCGAAAAGAAGGAACGTGCAATTCGCGTATTAGAGCGAGTGGGGCTCTCAGACAAGGCCAACCGATTGCCCAATCAGCTCTCGGGCGGCGAGCAGGGCCGGGTCGCCATAGCTCGCGCTCTCGTAAATGATCCACCTCTCATACTTGCCGACGAGCCCACTGGCACGCTCGATACCAGGACCGGGAGCGAAATCATGGATGTCTTTCGCCAGCTCAATGATTTGGGACAAACCATTTTCATGGTTACCCACAACAACGAAAACGCTGCATTGGCACATCGCGTGCTTAATATTCGTGATGGCACGCTAATTGGTGAAGGGCGGCCACAGTCTGACGGTGGGACCTCGCTGACATTCGACTCCCCCGCTTCAACTCTCAGCTTATGAGTAGTCTTTCTTAGGAGAATACAAAACGATGAAATTTCGGAAGCTCTTTCTCGCACTTACTTTTCAAGCCACGCTTGTGGCTCTGGTGGCAAGCTACGCTATTGCCGCGCCGCAAACATTGACCGGTATAGTCACTGATAACATGTGCGGAAAGAAGCACACCATGATGCCTGGGAAGCCTGACAGTGAATGCATTCGCGCCTGCGTTAAGGCGGGCAGCAAATACGCTTTGCTAGTTGGAGATAAGGTTTATGTTTTGAAGGGAGACGCGAAGCAACTGGATTCGTTCGCCGGCAAGAAGATTAAAGTATCTGGGGAAATGAGCGGGACTACGATCACGTTAGCGTCGATCGCCCAAGCTGCAAACTAGTCGCCCGTCCGGATGACATAGTTGAAAGGGAAGAGCGTGTTGCAGGTGAAGTCTTACTGCAGGAGTTCACTTCACTGCAACGGCCTTCTTGCTTGTCACTCGCGGTTCACGCATTTCAGGCACACTTAACTCATATTTGTCCCAGACGTAGGATTTTCTGGTAGGCCTCCCAACCTCGGTATTGAGCGGGCCGGAGGACGCCGTTGTGTCTCCCGAGTGTTCTCGCTATATACATCATCTTCTAAGCAACGATCTGGCAACCCAATTGCTCTGAATGAAAGGTCGGCAGTTTGCGCTTAGCAGCTTGGTTGGGAACATAGCGTTTATTGTCGGGTTAAGGGGTATCGACATGCGGAGCTATTTTGAGGTGTGCCTGAAATCGGGCAATCAGTGCCGGAAATCAGCCACATTAGTGTGTCAGGGGGAAACTAAACGAGTAGGGCTGCCTTTATGGAACTGAACGACCTTTGCCAAAAGCATGACCTCGAGTCCATGTCCGTTGCTGCTTCTTTTTTCAGCGTTGCAAGGCATCGGCTGGTATGGCACTTCCAGCGGGATGGCGTCGTGATTACCCTGCGTAGCGCCACAGGACTGGTCTTCGACGCGTCGCCGGACCAAGAACAGCCCTACCACAATTCTCCGCAGACGCTACAAGTCCTCGAACCTTGCTTTGGTGGAGCCAACGTGCGAAGTGCGTAACGTCAAGAACACGGTCCTGCTGGAGCGAGCAATCCGTCCCGGACTGGGCCAGCGTTGTGAACGCGCCTGCTTCTATTTCTGGAGAGAAGTCTGGCTCCGTAAAGTCGATTCGCTTATCTCTGAACAGAGATAATTTGTACTGCGACCGCGATGGAATGGGAGTTTCCACGATGCTACGTCAAAGCAATGAATGCAAGGTCAGTTAATGATTACCGCCGCTCAGAATAGGGGTTGCCATGGATACGGGATCGCATTTGAAGCTGTTGGAACGATTTCTGGATTTGTCCAGTTATCGTCAGCAACTCGTTACGACGAACATTGCGAACATCGACACGCCCGGGTATCACACACGCGACATTGATTTCCGCGGCGAGCTCAGACGCGCTATGAATGGCATGGATGACAACCCTAGTCCCGTCGTATCAGAAATCCCAGGCTTGATCGAGAGGCCTGACGGAAACAACGTCAGCATTGACCGGGAGTCGTTGCTTCTCGCCGAAAATCAGTTGCAGTTCCGGCTGGGCGTCGAACTTGTTAAAAACGAGTTCGCTATGCTCAAGATGGCGATCAATGAGGGTGGAAAAGGCGGGACGTAAAGAGACTGAGATCTCGCCGGAATCCTGCCTGTGCCTTGTTGCGAAGATGGACAAAGCAGTTCCAAGCAGAGCGATCGGATACATATGGATTCGACGTGCCCAACCCGCCTATGAGCTATATCTTAAAAGAATGTCAAAGCATGGCAGCCGCCTATCCCGAGGTGATTATCTCGCAGCGTACTCTCTTCCAGTTGCGGCAGAATTATGTTCAGACTCTTGGCCAGCTTTGGACGACGAGTCAAGAACTCCAGAACTATCTCTTAACCAACGGGCTCACCCCGGCCACCCCGAGTAGCGGCAGGAGGGGCACAGAGGTGAACTTGCCCACAACCGGTCCGGGAGGGGCGCAATGAGCAATGGCATTGAAATCGTTGCCGGATGCTGTGACGCTAATTGTGTTCATCAACG
>Ga0255336_100651_pt1 | contig 44870 bp, 40 predicted proteins | sample MeOH1_35cm_T3_17_FD_189102 | JGI IMG/M metagenome (GOLD analysis project Ga0255336, IMG submission 189102) | Sandy soil microbial communities from University of British Columbia, Vancouver, Canada - MeOH1_35cm_T3_179 | ecosystem: Engineered > Artificial ecosystem > Sand microcosm > Unclassified ...
CCCAAAACACCTCGTTGTGCGCGTTCAAGAGGATGATGCCGACGTTCGGGCGAAAGCCTTCACGATCCAGCATACAACCACCTTCGAATCCTTTAAAATTGCTTTGATTATAAACAGATAACGGACCCGACGCACCGATTCGCACCAGATTGGAACGATTCGCCGCAAAAGGCCCGCGTTTGCGGTAGCCTGTCAGTCTTTCCGTGCCTTATCCCTTGTGCAAAGGCTTTGCGCGGCGGCTTCGGCGCTGCGGGCGAGCGGCGCCGTGCACGGTGTCGAGCTGACCGCGCTGGCCCGGACCGGATCTGTGTCGATATTCCCACCGTTTTCACCTTTCGGGCGGTCCCTCCGGAGCCGCCGCTTTTGGAAAATCTGAATGAAAGCTTCCCGTTTCTTTATCGGTACCCTGAAAGAAGCTCCCGCCGACGCAGAGATCGTCAGCCACAAGCTCATGGTGCGCGCCGGCATGATCCGGCGCGTCGCCGGCGGTATCTATAACTACCTGCCGGTCGGCCTGCGCTCGATCCGCAAGGTGGAAGCCATCGTTCGCGAAGAAATGAACCGCGCAGGCGCGATCGAGTTGTTGATGCCGGCGGTGCAGCCGGCCGAGTTGTGGCAGGAATCGGGCCGCTGGGAAAAATACGGCCCCGAGTTGCTGCGCTTCAAGGATCGCAAGCAGTCCGATTTCGTGATCGGACCGACCCACGAGGAAGTGGTCACGGACATTGCGCGCAATCAGATCAAGAGCTACCGCCAGTTGCCGGTGAACTTCTACCAGATCCAGACCAAGTTCCGCGACGAGATCCGTCCGCGTTTCGGCGTGATGCGCGGCCGTGAGTTCATCATGAAAGACGCGTACTCGTTCGACAAGGACATGGATGGCCTGCGCGAGTCGTATCGCAAGATGTACGACGCGTACGTGCGCATCTTCACGCGCCTCGGTCTGGACTTCCGCGCGGTGGCGGCGGACAACGGTTCGATCGGCGGCAGCGGCTCGCACGAATTTCACGTGATCGCCGAGACCGGCGAAGACGCGATCGCCTACTGCCCGACCTCCGACTTCGCGGCGAACGTCGAAGCGGCCGAAGCGCTGCCGCTCTACGCGGAACGCGCGGTGCCCGCCGAAGAGATGAAGAAGACCGCCACGCCGGGCAAGGCGAAGTGCGAAGCGGTGGCCGAGCTCCTGAACATTCCGCTCGAGCGCACCATCAAGTCGATCATTCTCGCGACCGAAAACGAAGGCGCCGAGCCGACCATCTGGCTGCTGATGCTGCGCGGCGACCACGATCTGAACGAGATCAAGGCGAGCAAGCTGCCGGGGCTGGCCGACTTCCGCATGGCGACCGAGGCTGAAATCATCGAAACCTTCGGTACGCCGCCGGGTTACCTCGGTCCGATCGGCACGAAGAAGCCGGTCAAGGTCGTCGCGGATCGCACGGTCGCGAACATGAGCGACTTCGTGGTCGGCTCGAACGAGGTGGATTACCACACCACCGGCGTGAACTGGGGCCGCGATCTGCCGGAACCGGTCGTCGCCGACATTCGCAACGTGAAGAAAGGTGATCCGTCGCCGGACGGCAAGGGCGTGATCGACATCTGCCGCGGTATCGAAGTGGGCCACGTGTTCCAGCTCGGCACCAAGTATTCGGAAGCGATGAACGCGACCTGCCTCGACGAAACGGGCAAGCCGCGGCCGATGGAAATGGGCTGCTACGGTATCGGCGTCACGCGTATTCTGGGCGCCGCGATCGAACAGAATTTCGACGACAAGGGCATCATCTGGCCGGAATCGATCGCGCCGTTCGAAGTCGTACTGTGCCCGATGGGCTATGACCGCAGCGAAGCCGTGCGCGAGGCGGCCGACACGCTGTACGCAACGTTGGTCGAAGCGGGCATCGACGTGATTCTCGACGACCGCGGCGAGCGCCCCGGCGTGATGTTCGCCGACTGGGAACTGATCGGCGTGCCGCATCGTCTCGTGATCGGCGACCGTGGCCTCAAGGACGGCAAGCTCGAATACCAGGGCCGCCGCGACGCCGAGGCGACGCTGCTGCCGATCGAAGACGCCGCGCAAACGGTGATCGGGAAGGTTCGCGCAGCGTTGGCGCGCTAAGCGGAGCGGACGGTGGAGTACACCTTCCTGTCCGCGACCATCCTGCTGATTCTGATCACCGACCCGCTCGGCAACATTCCGCTCTTCATCAGCTGTCTGCGCGGCGTGTCGCCGAAACGGCGCACGGTCGTCATTCTCCGTGAGGTGGCGATCGCTTTCGCGATTCTGCTGATCTTCATGGTGGTCGGCGACGGCTTTCTGCGCGCGATGAGCCTGACCGACCAGTCGTTGCGCATCGGCGGTGGAATCGTGTTGTTCCTCATCGCGCTCCGAATGGTGTTTCCGCACCCGGACGGTCCGTTCGGCGGCGACACGCGCGGCGGCGAACCGCTGATCGTGCCGCTCGCCATTCCGGCGCTCGCGGGGCCGTCAGCGCTGGCCACCGTGATGCTGCTGACGTCGCAGGCGCCCGGCAAGATGTTCGAGTGGATCGGCGCGCTGACCGTGACGATGATCGTCTGCGCGATCGTGCTCATGCTGGCCGAGCGCATTCAGGCGTGGCTCGGCGAGCGCGCCATGATGGCCTTCGAACGCTTGATGGGGCTCGTGCTGGTGGCGATTTCGGTGGAGATGATGCTCGGCGGTATCCGGTCGTTCGTGCATCAACTTTGAAAGGCGCTCGCTGTCGCGCCGGATAATCCGAGTCTCGCAACGCTTAGCGCAACGCAATACGGACAGCGCAGCAAAGCCCCGCGATCTCCCATGAAAAAAGCGGCCCCATGAGGGCCGCTTTTTCGTCTCATCGACACGCCGCGATACACCAGGCGGCGGCGAGAAAATCAGGTAACTTACGCGCCCTCGGTCAGCGCGCGAATCGTGGGCAGGTTACGCCAGTAACCCTTCGCATCCATGCCGCAGCCGAACACATAACGGTCAGGCACTTCGAACCCGCAATAATCCGGGCGCAGCGGCTTGGCCTTCGGAATGATCTTTTCGCACAGCACCGCGCTCAGGAAGCGTTTCGCGCCCATCGCGAGAATGCGGTCGCGGATCGCGGCCATCGTCTCGCCTTCGTCGAGGATATCGTCGAGCACCAGCACGACGCGATCCTTCACCGACTCCGCCGGCGCCACGCGCCATTGCATCTCATTGCCGCCCTTGGTGGTGTTGCGGTAGCGGGTGAGATGGATGTAGTCGAACTCGAGCGGGAAATCGAGGTGCGGCAACAGCATGCCGGTGAAGACCGCCGCGCCGCCCATGACCGACAGCACGAGCGGGAAGTCCTCGCTCATCTCGTCGCGGATGGCGGCCGCCATGCCGCTGATCGACGCGTTGACGTCGTCGGCCGAAACGATTTCTTCGGAGTGGCTAAAAATGTGGAGAGCTTCTTCGCGGTTCATGACGTCTGACAGGCGGTAACTGTATACATAGTGTGGGTGGGATCGGCGGCGCGCGATACAGAACAAACCCGCACGAATCCGGAGTCAGCCGCGCGTTCCCTGGACCATGCGCGGAACGCGCGCGCCGCCGTCTTGCTAAAGCTTAGCGCATGCCGGGCAACATGCCCTTCATGCCGCGCATCATCTTTTGCAGATTGCCGCCCTTGAGCTTTTTCATCATGGTGCGCATCTGATCGTACTGATTCAGCATGCGGTTGACTTCCTGCACCTGCACGCCCGCGCCCGCGGCAATGCGGCGCTTGCGCGTGGCCTTGATCAGGTCGGGCTTCGCGCGTTCCAGCGGCGTCATGGAATTGATGATGCCTTCCATGCGGCGCATCTGCTTCTCGGCCTGACCCATGTCGGCGCCGGCGGCGGCCTGCTGGAATTGCGCGGGCAGTTTGTCCATCAGCGACGACAGGCCGCCCATGCCCTTCATTTGCGTCAGTTGCGCACGGAAATCGTTCAGATCGAAGTCACCGCCTTTCTTGACTTTGTCGGCGAGCTTCTGCGCAGCTTGGACGTCCACGCCGCGTTGTGCTTCTTCGACGAGGGCGAGAATATCGCCCATGCCGAGAATCCGGTTCGCCATGCGATCCGGGTAGAAGACTTCGAGCCCGTCGAGCTTTTCCGCGACGCCGACGAACTTGATCGGCTTGCCCGTGACGTGGCGCACGGAGAGCGCCGCGCCACCGCGCGAGTCGCCGTCGAGCTTGGTGAGGACCACGCCGGTGAGCGGCAGCGCGTCGCTAAAGGCCTTGGCGGTGTTCACCGCGTCCTGTCCGAGCATCGCGTCGACGACGAACAGCGTTTCCGCCGGCTTCAGCTCGGTGTGCAGCGCGGCGATTTCCTTCATCATCGCTTCGTCGATACCGAGACGGCCGGCCGTGTCGACCAGCAGCACGTCGTGATAGTGGCGCTTGGCCCAGTCCACGGCGGCGCGCGCGATGTCGACCGGCTTCTGATCCGGCTCGGACGGGAAGAAATCCGCGCCGACCTGTTCGGTCACGGTCTTCAGCTGCGCGATAGCGGCGGGGCGGTAAACGTCGCACGACACGGTCAGTACTTTTTTCTTGTACTTCTCGCGCAGCAGCTTGGCGAGCTTACCGACGGTGGTCGTCTTGCCGGCACCTTGCAGGCCCGCCATCAGGATGACGGCCGGCGGCGTGACGGCGAGGTTCAGCTCGACCGCCTTGCCTTCGTAGTCGCCGCCGATGATCGCGGTCAGCTCGCGCTGCACCACGCCGACCAGCGCCTGGCCCGGCGACAGGCTGCTGATGACTTCCTCGCCGAGCGCCTTTTCCTTCACCTTGGCGATGAACTCGCGCACGACGGGCAGCGCCACGTCGGCCTCGAGCAGCGCGAGACGCACCTCGCGCAGCATTTCCTGGGTGTTCGCCTCGGTGAGCCGGGCTTCGCCGCGCAGCGTCTTGACGACGCGCGCCATCCGTTGAGTCAGATTGTCGAGCATGGGGAGCGATGAACAGTGCGGCCCGGGCAGCGCGCGAAGCAGAAGACGTCGCGGAGTAGGGGCCTAGTGTAAACTTCGAATATGGATATTGTACTGTATGCCCTCACTGCGCTCCTCTATGGCGGTTTAGCCGTGGCCGGCTGGCGCTCGCACCGGCAAGCCGCCGTGCGCCCCGTGCTCGAAAGCGTGCCGCCGGTGCCCGCTGCCGCGGCGCGCCTGTCTACGCCGTCGGCCGCGTCGGGCATGAGCGGCTCGGGTCGCGCGCTGCTGTTCGTGGCACTGCTGGCCCACGGTGTGCTGCTCCATACCACCATCTTTCCGCAAAACGCGATGGTGTTCGGTTTCGCGTTCGCGCTGTCGGCCATGTTCTGGCTGGGCGCGGGCATCTACTGGATCGAGAGCTTTTTTTTTCCGCTCGACGGCCTGCGCCTGCTGGTATTGCCGCTCGCCTGCGTTGCCTCGTTGTTGCCGCTCGCGTTCAACGGTGTGCGCGTGCTGCCGTATTCCGCCGCGCCGATGTTCAAGCTGCACTTTCTGATCGCCAACATCGCGTACGGTCTGTTCGCGATCGCGGCGCTGCACGCCGTTCTGATGCTGCTGGTCGAGCGGCGTCTGCACGCCATGCGCGGCGGCGTCGCGCAGCGGCATACGGCCGCGGCGGGCAACGGCTGGCTGTCGAGCTGGCTCGATACGCTGCCGCCGCTCCTCACGCTGGAAAAGTTGCTGTTCCGTCTGATCGGCGCGGGTTTCGTCCTGCTGACGTTGACGCTGGTGTCGGGCATCCTGTTCAGCGAGCAACTGGTCGACCGTGCGCTGCAGCTCGATCACAAGACCGTGTTCGCGATTCTTTCCTGGGTGATGTTCGGCGCGCTGCTGACCGCGCGCAAGGTTTCCGGCTGGCGCGGCCGTGCGGCATTGCGCTGGGTGCTGGCGTCGTTCGTCGCGCTGTTGCTGGCGTACGTCGGCAGCCGTTTTGTTTTCGAGGTGCTGTTGCACCGTGCTGTAGTGTGAGCGTGTCCCATGCGACAAATATTTCTGCTGATCCTGTTGTTCATCGTCGGCCAGTGGCTGGTGAAGGCGCTGCGTCGTCATGACGCGCAGGCGTCCCAACGCAGCGGCACTGGCGCAAACGGCGCCGCCGGAGCGAAAGGCCCGAATGGTCCGAACGGCGGCGCGCGCGCGTCCGCTCCCGCGCCGGCGCAGCTCGCCGAGCCGATGATCCGTTGCGTCGAATGCGGCGTGCACGCGCCCAGGAGCGATTCCGTCGTGGTGGCGGGGCAGCCGTTCTGCAGCGCCGCGCACGCGCAGCGTCACGGCGCGCGGCCCACGGGCCGCGACGCTCGATGAGCGTCGAGTTCACCGTCGATACCGACGGTTGGGTCGCCGCCGCACGCAAACTGCCATCGCCGAATTTCGAAGCGCGGCCCGCAGGGGCCGAGCCGACGCTGATCGTCGTCCACAACATCAGCCTGCCGCCCAACGAGTTCGGCGGCACCGCGATCGCCGAACTGTTCCTCAACACGCTCGACTGCGACGCTCACCCGTACTACGACTCGCACCTGCGTGGCGTGCGCGTGTCCGCGCATTTCGTGATTCATCGCGACGGGGCGCTCGAGCAATTCGTGTCGTGCAACGAGCGCGCGTGGCACGCCGGGCCGTCGAATTTTTTCGGCCGCGAGCGTTGCAATGATTTCTCGATCGGCATCGAACTGGAGGGCAGCGACACCACGCCTTTCGAAGCGGCGCAATACCGCACGCTCGGCGCTCTCGTGAGCGCGCTCAAGGCGCGCTATCCGGTTACGGCGCTCGCCGGTCACTCGGACATCGCCCCCGGTCGCAAGACCGATCCAGGGCCGCATTTCGAGTGGCAGCGCCTGCGGCGCGACACCTCGCTCGCCGCTCGGTATTTCCCCTATCTCAAGTTTTCCAAAACCCCGTAACGGCCCCCTCGCGACCCTTCTCGCGACTTCGCGCGATGCGCGGAGAACAAGGCGCGGCCTTGTTCTCCGGGGAGTCGGCTAGGCGCCGTGTTCGCGTTGCGCTAGCCAAAAGTCAAGACTTCGAAAGCAAATAAATCGATTTGACCTGTCTCGAAAGTCCACTATACTTGGTGCCACAAATTCAGTTTTCCACTATATCTTGTGTTGTGCTGTGCATAACCATGTGAATAACTGAGTGCATAACCGAGTGTATAAGTCAGCGGCGCCCCGCTCCCGAGCATGGCGCCGCAAGCATTCCGGGCAGCGAAAAAATTCCTGTGGCGCAGCCGGAGAGACCACCGGCGGCATCCAGAAAAACATTCAGGAAAAGGGCTCAGCCAGTGATCGCGACACACACGACGAAGACCGTTACGAATTCGAATCAGGCTTCATCGTTGTCGCATCCCGCCACCCGGCTTAGCCGGCCTTTTTCCTGCACCCCATCGCTTGCGCACGCGGCGGCGCAGCGTTCGTTTTAATCCGCGGATCTTCCCGCAACATTTCCAGGACCAGGAGCTTTGCACATGCAAACCACCGACAACGTGACGACCCGGTACGAGGGCTCACCGACTGGCCAGGCCTTCGGCCAGGCACAAGGCGCACAAGCGCTCGCGCCGCAAGCGACCTTCGCCGACTACAAGGTGATCCGTCGTAATGGCAGCGTCGTGTCGTTCGAACCGTCGAAAATCGCCATCGCCGTGACGAAGGCATTTCTGGCCGTGAACGGTGGTCAAGGCGCCGCCTCCGCGCGTGTGCGCGAACTGGTCGAGCAGCTCACGCAGAACGTGGTGCGCGCACTCGTGCGCAGCCGCCCGAACGGCGGCACGTTCCATATCGAAGACATTCAGGATCAGGTCGAGCTCGCGCTGATGCGCGGCGGCGAGCACAACGTCGCGCGTGCGTACGTGCTGTATCGCGAGAAGCGCAGCCAGGCGCGCGGTCATGACGAGCAGGTTGCCGCCAGCTCGCCGGGCCTGAACGTCACCGACAACGGCGTGACGCGTCCGTTGGATCTGGCCGCGCTGCGCGGCATCATCGAACTGGCTTGCTCGAATCTGGGCGACGCGGTGAGCGCCGATCCGATCATCGCGGAAACGGTCAAGAATCTGTACGACGGCGTGCCGATGAGCCAGGTCTACGACTCGGCGATCCTGGCTGCCCGCACGATGATCGAAAAGGACCCGGCGTACAGCCAGGTCACCGCCCGCATCCTGCTGCACACGATCCGCCGCGAGATCCTCGAAGAGGAAGTCACGCAGACGGAAATGGGCGAGCGCTACGCCGAGTATTTCCCGCAGTTCATCAAGCGCGGCGTGCAAGCCGAGCTGCTCGACGACAAGCTGCTGCAGTTCGACCTGAAGCGTCTCGGCGCCGCGCTCGACAACAACCGCGACCTGCAGTTCGGCTACCTCGGTCTGCAAACGCTGTACGACCGTTACTTCCTGCATCACGACGGCGTGCGCATCGAAATGCCGCAGGCATTCTTTATGCGTGTCGCGATGGGTCTGTCGCTGAACGAGATCGACCGTGAAGCGCGCGCGATCGAGTTTTACAACGTGCTGTCGAGCTTCGACTTCATGTCGTCCACGCCCACTTTGTTCAACTCGGGCACCCGCCGCTCGCAACTGTCGTCGTGCTACCTGACGACGGTCGACGACGACCTCGACGGCATCTACGAAGCGCTGAAGGAAAACGCGCTGCTCTCGAAGTTCGCCGGCGGCCTGGGCAACGACTGGACGCGCGTGCGTGCGCTCGGTTCGCACATCAAGGGCACCAATGGCAAGTCGCAAGGCGTCGTGCCGTTCCTGAAGGTCGTCAACGACACAGCGGTCGCCGTGAACCAGGGCGGCAAGCGCAAGGGCGCGGTGTGCGCGTACCTGGAAACGTGGCACCTGGACATCGAGGAATTCCTCGAGCTGCGCAAGAACACCGGCGACGACCGCCGCCGTACGCACGACATGAACACGGCGAACTGGATTCCCGACCTGTTCATGAAGCGCGTGATGGAAGGCGGCGACTGGACGCTGTTCTCGCCGTCCACCTGCCCGGACCTGCACGACAAGTTCGGCGCTGAGTTCGAAACGGCTTACACGGCTTACGAAGACAAGGTCGCGCGCGGCGAGATCAAGCTGTTCAAGAAGATCCCGGCGGCGCAACTGTGGCGCAAGATGCTGGGCATGCTGTTCGAAACCGGCCACCCGTGGATCACGTTCAAGGATCCGTGCAATGTGCGCTCGCCGCAACAGCACGTCGGCGTCGTCCACTCGTCGAACCTGTGCACGGAAATCACGCTGAACACGAGCGACGCTGAAATCGCCGTCTGCAACCTGGGCTCGGTGAACCTCGTCGCGCACCTGAAGGAACAGGCCGACGGCACGCTCGTGCTCGACCACGACAAGTTGAAGCGCACCGTCAGCGTGGCGATGCGCATGCTCGACAACGTGATCGACATCAACTACTACGCGGTCGCCAAGGCACGTAACTCGAACCTCAAGCACCGTCCGGTCGGCATGGGCATCATGGGCTTCCAGGACTGCCTGCACCTGCTGCGCACGCCGTACGCGTCGGAAGAAGCGGTCAAGTTCGCCGATACGTCGATGGAAGCGGTCTGCTACTACGCCTACTACGCGTCGACGGAGCTGGCGCAGGAGCGCGGCCGTTACTCCAGCTACCGCGGCTCGCTGTGGGATCGCGGCATCCTCCCGCAAGACTCGGTGAAGCTGCTCGCCGAAGCGCGCGGCGGGTACGTGGAAGTCGATTCGAGCGAGTCGATGGACTGGACCGAACTGCGTTCGCGCATCGCCCAGTACGGCATGCGCAATTCGAACTGCGTCGCGATCGCGCCGACGGCGACGATCTCGAACATCATCGGCGTGTCGGCCTGTATCGAACCGACCTTCCAGAACCTCTATGTGAAGTCGAATCTGTCGGGCGAATTCACGGTGGTCAACGACTACCTGGTGCGCGACCTGAAGGCGCGCGGCCTGTGGGACGAAGTGATGGTCGCCGATCTGAAGTACTTCGACGGCACGCTCTCGCGCATCGACCGCATCCCGGCCGACCTGCGCGCGATCTACGCCACCGCGTTCGAAGTCGATCCGAAGTGGCTGGTCGAAGCGGCCTCGCGTCGTCAGAAGTGGATCGACCAGGCGCAGTCGCTGAACATTTACATGGGCGGCGCGTCGGGTAAGAAGCTCGACGAGATCTACAAGCTCGCCTGGGTGCGCGGTTTGAAGACCACGTACTACCTCCGCACGATGGCGGCGACCCACGTCGAGAAGTCGACCGTGGCGCACGGCGCGCTGAACGCGGTGAGCTCGGGTGGCGGCGAAGGTTCGGGCGGTGCCGCGGGTGGCGCAGCGGGTGGTTTCGGTGCGAACAACGGCGCGGCTGGTGGTGCCGCGGGTGGCTTTCAGGCTGCAGCGGCCGCGCCAGCAGTCGCGGTTGAAGCAGCGCCGGAAGCGGATGGTCCGGTGTGCATGATGCGTCCGGGCGACCCTGGCTTCGACGAATGCGAGGCCTGCCAGTAAGAAGTCGCAAACAGCAGGATCGCTGCTTGCTGACGAGTCATAGGTAATGACCCGCATGCAGCGAGCAGCGAAGCTGAAGCAAGTGAAGTAGAAGAGAAGTCGATGAGCGGCGCGGCGAGTGAAATAGAAGCGCGCCGCTCGTCGCGATGCAGCGAAGCGGCGCAGCTCGCTGAAGTCGTGAAGCGGTCAATCAGCAGTCAGCAGTCGGCAGCACCAGACGAAGCGCGCGACACAGTGCGCGCACTACACGCTTCGATCGATGGTCGATCGACACGCCGGCCGGATAGCGGCAAGCAGTCGCAAGACGCTACAAGCACGCTCCGCAATATAGATAGATAGAGCAGCGAAACGATGCTTCGGCTCGTTGCTCTTCGAGTTCGCGAAGCACCTCGAAGACACACGTTCAACACGCTTCACATGAGGTGACACACACACTCTGTTGAACAAAGTGTTGTATGAACGTAGCAACGCGAATCGAAAACAGGATTTTTCATCAGCGAACTCTTTTATCGCTCGTGAAAAGATGGTACAAACCGTTCTAAATTGATGGTGACATTTATGCTCAACTGGGATGACGAGATCACTGCCGTAACTCCCTCGAGCGCTACGCAACAGAATGTGTTGCGCAACGCTGCGGGATCGGCTGTCGGTTCGCAAGTCGGAACGCGTTCCGCTCCTCATGCTCCCTCGGCTCAAGACGTCTTCGCGAACGACATTGCTGTCGCTCCCGTCGCTCATGTGACCAACGCCGCGGCCGGAACGGCTGCCGTTTCGGAAGCGCGGGTCAACGTCGCCGACAAGCGCATCATCAACGGCCAGACCGACGTCAATCAGTTGGTGCCGTTCAAATACAAGTGGGCTTGGGAAAAGTATCTGGCGGGTTGTGCCAACCACTGGATGCCGCAAGAAGTGAACATGTCGCGTGACATCGCCCTCTGGAAAGACCCGAACGGTCTGACCGAAGACGAGCGCCGCATCGTCAAGCGCAACCTGGGCTTCTTCGTGACGGCCGATTCCCTTGCCGCCAACAATATCGTGCTGGGCACCTACCGCCACATCACGGCGCCCGAATGCCGCCAGTTCCTGCTGCGCCAGGCGTTCGAAGAGGCAATCCACACGCACGCTTACCAGTACATCGTCGAATCGCTGGGCCTCGACGAAGGCGAAATCTTCAACGCGTATCACGAGGTCTCCTCGATCCGCGCGAAAGACGAATTCCTGATTCCGTACATCCACGTGCTGACCGATCCGGCCTTCAAGACCGGCACGCTCGAGGCAGACCAGACGCTCCTGCGCTCGCTGATCGTGTTCGCCTGTGTGATGGAGGGGCTGTTCTTCTACGTCGGCTTTACGCAAATCCTGGCGCTGGGTCGCCAGAACAAGATGACCGGCGCGGCGGAACAGTACCAGTACATCCTGCGCGACGAGTCGATGCACTGCAACTTCGGCATCGACCTGATCAACCAGATCAAACTCGAAAACCCGCAACTCTGGACGGCTGAATTCCGCGCGGAAATCCGCGAGATCTTCCAGCAGGCGGTCGAACTCGAATATCGTTACGCAGAAGACACGATGCCGCGCGGGGTGCTCGGCCTCAACGCGTCGATGTTCAAGAGCTACCTGCGCTTCATCTGCAACCGCCGTTGCCAGCAGATCGGTCTCGATCCGCTGTACCCGAACGAGGAAAACCCGTTCCCGTGGATGAGCGAGATGATCGATTTGAAGAAGGAACGCAACTTCTTCGAGACGCGAGTGATCGAATATCAGACTGGCGGCGCGTTGACTTGGGAGTGATCCGGGTTCGTGCTGCAGATGCATTCATCGATGGGGATGCCGCAGGCTTGGGCCGCGGCAATTTTAGTTAGGAGCAGAATCGCCTGATGCAAAGCATGCCCGGTGCGCCGCGTGCCTTCGCGGCCCACAACTATGACAGGCACTTTGCGAACCCTTCAGTGGGATGGGCAAACTTCCCCCCGGAAAAAGCCGCTGGCGCGATCGCCGGCGGCTCGATCAAGCAATTGCCGGCGTTGAGCATCAACGCCGATCAGATCTGGCGCGCGGTGCCTTGTGGCACGGCGCGCCTTACCGCATTCATTAGCGTAAGCGCGCAGCACCTGCGTACGCCGATGAATAGCCCGCTTCGTAGCGCGCGCCCTGAGAAGCGTCCGCGGGAAGCGGGTTTTGACGAAGGGTGTAGTTTGAACTGACTCTCATCTGAAAACCTGAAGGAGAAAATGATGGCAACTGCAAAAAAAGCCGCCGCTAAGAAACCCGCAGCCAAGAAGGTTGTAGCTAAGAAAGCTGCTCCGGCCAAGAAGGCTGCTCCGGCAAAGAAAGTCGCTGCCAAGAAAGTGGCAGTGAAGAAGGTCGCAGCGAAGAAGGCAGCACCGGCGAAGAAGGTTGCAGCGAAGAAAGCTGCTCCGGCCAAGAAGGTTGCAGCCAAGAAAGTCGCAGTGAAGAAGGTTGCGGCGAAGAAGGCAGCACCGGCGAAGAAAGCCGCAGTGAAGAAGGTTGCAGCAAAGAAGGCAGCACCGGCCAAGAAGGCTGCAGCGAAGAAGGCTGCACCGGCTAAGAAGGCTGCTGCCAAGAAGGCTGCGCCTGCGAAAAAGGCTGCTGCCAAGAAGGCTGCGCCCGCGAAAAAGGCTGCCGCGAAAAAGGCTGCGCCTGCCAAGAAGGCTGCCGCGAAGAAGGCCGCAGCTCCTGCCAAGAAGGCTGCCCCTGCGAAGAAGGCTGTCGCCAAGAAGGCGGCTCCTGCTCCCGCGGCGACTTCTGTCTCGAGCGCACCGGCGGCGACGGTGAAGACCGCGCTGAACCCGGCAGCGGCATGGCCGTTCCCGACGGGCAGCCGTCCGTAAGTTGGACGAGCGGTAGAAGTACTTCGACACGTCGTACTCCGTGTCGATGATCGAGTAGCGCTTAAGTAGCAGCATGACCGAGCGCTACTCGGTCAGGGTCCCGTTGCCGGGTTTCTGGCGACGGGATTTTTTTTGCCCCGGCGCAAGCGGTGGCTGCGGGATGCGCTTCAGAATCCGCAGGCGAAAAAAACGCATGCACAGGGGAGGGCATGCGTGTGAGGTCGTCGCGGCGGCATAAAGCCTCGCCGCGCGAGAGGGGAAACTTAGTGCGTGACGCGCGTCACGCCTCCGCTGGAGAGCAGTCGCACGCGCTCGCCCGCGCGGAAGATCTCGCCGGTGGCGCTTTGGGTGATGGCGCGCATGTCGCCGTTGTCGAGTCGCACGGTGATTTCGAGACCGTCGTGCACTGCAGCGCCGTTCTCGATCGAGTTGCCGGCGACCGCGCCCGCGAGACCGCCGATGATGCCCGTGACGATCGAGCCGCGCCCGCCGCCGATTGCGCTGCCGGCAACCGCACCCAGCGCGCCGCCGCCGATCGCGCCCAGACCGCTCGGCTGGCCGTTGTTCGAACTGATCTTCACCGCGCGCACGCTGTCGACCGTGCCCATGCGGACCGTTTCTTCCCGCTGTGCTTGCGACGCCGTGTACACGTCCGCGGAACTGCTGTTATACGCACACCCCGACATGGTCAGCGAACCGACGATCAAGGCGGCCACGACCAGGCGACTCGTTGTTCTCATTCCCTACACTCCAATAGCTCTCGGCATTACGGCAGGTCGTATCCGAACGCCTGCTTGAACCGCTCGTTGATCTCCGCCCGGCTGGGCGCGTAGTTTTGTGGGCCCTGGTGTTCGATCTTCAGCGCGCCCATCAGGCTTGCGAGCCGGCCGGTGGTGGCCCAGCCAAGCTTGTTCTCGATGCCGTACAGCAGGCCGCCGCGGAAAGCGTCGCCGCAGCCTGTCGGGTCGAGCACTTGCTGTGCCTTGACCGCCGGAATCGCTTCGACGCCGCCCGCGTGATAAATCTGCGCGCCCTGCTCGCCGAGCGTGACGATCAGCGCCTCGACCTTGCCGGTGATTTCTTCGATCGACCAACCGGTTTTGTTGCTCACCAGTTTGGCTTCGTAGTCATTGACCGCTACATACGTAGCGAGTTCAATCATGCGCCGCAGCGACGCACCGTCGAAGAGCGGCAACCCCTGGCCCGGATCGAAGATGAACGGCACGCCCGCGGCTGCCAGATGCTCGGAATGCTGGATCATGCCGTCGTAGCCGTCGGGCGCGACGATACCCAGCGTGATGCCCTTCGCCTCATCGGCGCGATTCAGGTGCGACTGCATCATCGCGCCAGGATGGAACGCGGTGATCTGATTGTTTTCCAGATCCGTGGTGATCATCGCCTGGGCCGAATAGGTGTCCGGCACCACCAGCACGCTTTCCGTCGACAGGCCGAGTTGCTTGAAGCGGTCCATGTAGAGCTGCGCGTCGACCGAGCCCAGCGTGCCCATGATGCGCGCGTCGCCGCCCAGCAGATGCAGCGAGTAGGCAATGTTGCCCGCACAGCCGCCGAACTCGCGGCGCATGGTCGGCACGAGAAAGCTCACGTTCAGAATGTGGACCTGCTCCGGCAGGATGTGCTCCCGGAAGCGGCCTTCGAAAGTCATGATGTTGTCGTAGGCGAGCGAGCCGCAAATGAGCGTAGCCAAGGCGAGCGTCCTGTAAAAACGATAAAGGAAAAGGGAGCGTCGATGCGACAGCGCCGCGCATGAAGCGCGGCGCCGGAGTTCGTACGCGAAGGGTTTACTTCAGCGCGGCGAGTGCTGCGTCGTAGTTCGGTTCGTTCTTGATTTCGCCGACCAGTTCAGCGTGAACGACCTTGTCGTTCTCGTCGATCACCACCACGGCGCGAGCCGTCAGGCCGGTCAGCGGGCCGCTCGTCACGTCGACGCCGTAGGCTTGCGCGAACTCATGGCCACGGAACGTGGATGCCGTGACGACGTTCTCGATGCCTTCGGTCGTGCAGAAGCGCGATGCGGCGAACGGCAGATCGCCCGACACGACGATCACCGACGTGTTGGTCAGCTTGGCGGCGGCTTCGTTGAACTTGCGGGTCGAGGTGGCGCAGGTCGGCGTGTCGAGGCTCGGGACGATGTTCAGCACTTTGCGCTTGCCGGCGAAATCGGCCAGCGACACCGGCTTCAGATCCTTGCCGACCAGCGAGAAAGCGGGAGCGGCCTGGCCGACCGACGGGAACGTGCCGGCTACTTCAATCGGGTTGCCACCCAGCGTGACTTGACTCATGTTGTTGTGCTCCGAAAATTCGTCAGTAATGACGGTGGACGTACCCGGTCGGTGCCGGGCACGCATGAATGCGTTACGGATAAAAAATCTGTACGCGGAAATTGGAAGCGACCGCATTGCCCGTGTCGAGATGCACGATCATGGTCTGAGTCGTGTGCGCGGGCAGGCCGGCCGCGATCGGCGTGCCGGGCGGGACATAGTCTTGCGGCCACAGCACGCGGCGCACCGCGACGTTGTTCTGGTCGTCGAGCAGCGTGAGTTCGATCGCCGGATAGGCGAGCGCAATATTGAAGCGGTTGCGCAACGGCATCTTCAGTTCGAGCTTGTGCGGGCCGTCGATCTGCCGCAGATCGGACGGTTCGACCTGCAAGCCGTCGATGTCGTGCGGCGGCGTGACGAGGCAGCCGAGCGTCGCGCAGGCCTTCGCGTAGAGCGTCTGGGAGCGCGGCAAGTACACCATCACCGTTTCGCGCTGCCACCAGGCGAGTTGCGCGAGCAGCGCGATGATCAACAGCCCCGCCACCACCGAGCCGACGATGACCCAGCCCATGCGCCGCGGCTCGGGCGGGCGCGTTTCGCGCACGACCGGGAAGGGATCGGTGCCATCGTTGACCGGTTGCACGGAGAAGGGCTCGCCGCTGGCGGCGAGCGGGGCGTTGCTCATGGGCGCCGGGCCGGCGGCAGCGGTCGGGCTGGCGGCAGCAAAGCCGGCCGCGTCCGCAGCCGCACCTACGCCGCCCGCGCCGAAACGCGGCTCGTTGTCGCGGATGCCATGCAACGTGGCCGATTCATCCGGCGCCGGCTCTTCCTGCGGAGCGTCAGAAGCGCGCTCGGTCTTGTGCCAGACGCGCGGCGCTTCTTCCACAGGCGGATCGACCTGATAGGCGAATGGCTCGAGCGGCGCGTCCGCCAGCATCGGTTCGTGGTCGGGTGGAACGGGCGCGGTGAACGCGCCGGGCGGCAGTTCGGGTTCGGTGGCGTGGCGCGGCGTGACCGCGACGCCTGCGCCGGTGGACACCGGCGAGAGCGGCACATTGCCGGCGTGGTGGCGCAGACGGTTGTCGATGGCCGCGTCGGGGGCCGGCGCCCACGGGTCCCATGCTTCGGCGCTGAAGTCAGGGTCTTTCGGGCGCACGCCCGACAGCGCTTCGATCGCCGCGGCTGCGGCGACCGGTTTGGCGGTGGAGAAGTCGCCGCCTTCGGTAATGTCGAACAGGCTGCTCGACGCGTCGAACACTTCGTGGCAATGCCCGCAGCGCACGAGCCCGCGGCGTAGCGCGAGCTGTTCCGTTTGCAGGCGGAAGACGGTTTCGCAGAAGGGGCAACGCGTTGCCAGGAGCATATTGAGCCGATAAGCCGGAAGGCCGTTGGTTGGACAATACGCCTTATTCTAATGGCTTTCGCGGCGCGTTCCCGACAGACATACCCAACCTTCGTGTTCGCGCCAGACGCTGATGTCGATCCATCGTGCGTAGACCTGCGCGACTTCGTCCGCCTGCCGCGCCAGAATGCCCGACAGCGCGATCCGGCCACCCGGCTTGACCTTCGACGAGAGCATCGACGCCATCAGCTTGAGCGGATTGGACAGGATATTGGCGACTACGATATCGAACTCGCCGGTGGGGCACGCGTCGGGCAAACCGTACGTGACTTCCGCGCGATTGCGCTCGCTGTTATGACGCGCCGACTCCACCGCTTGCGGGTCGATGTCGATGCCGTACACCGGATCGGCGCCGCACTTCTTCGCGAGGATCGCGAGGATGCCAGAGCCGCAACCGTAGTCGAGCACGGACTGCCCGGGCGTCACCGATTGCTCCAGCCATTCCATGCACAACCGCGTGGTGGGATGGCTGCCGGTGCCGAACGCAAGGCCGGGATCGAGTTCCAGCACGAGTGCTTCGGGGTCCGGCGCATCGTGCCACGACGGCACGACCCAGATGCGTTCGCCGATCTTGATCGGATCGAATTGCGACTGCGTAAGCCGAACCCAATCCTGCTCTTCGACTTCACGCACGGTGAAAGACGGCGCCGCCTCCAGGCCGATTTCATTGGCCGCGGCGGTCAGCAACACCGCCGGGTCGTGCTCCGGCGCGAGCAGCGCGATCACGCGCGAACGCTGCCACGCCGTGCGATCCGGCGTGAGACCGGGCTCGCCGAACAGCGGCTGTTCGTCGGGCGTATCGGCGTCCGCATCTTCGACCGATACGGACAGCGCGCCCAACTCGAGCAGCGCGTCGGAGAATTCCTCCGCGTGCTCGCGTGCCAGCTCGGCGATCAGTTCCCGGTAGCTCATGAGTTACGCTTCTTCCGGCGCGGCCTGCTGCTTCGCGGCCAACCGGTTTTCGAGGTAGTGAATGCTGGTGCCGCCTTCGACGAATTTCGCGTCCAGCATCAGCTCGCGGTGCAACGGGATGTTGGTCTGAATGCCTTCCACCACCATCTCCGAGAGCGCGATGCGCATGCGCTTGATCGCCTGCTCGCGCGTCGCGCCGTAAGCGATCAGCTTGCCGATCATCGAATCGTAGTTCGGCGGCACGAAATAGCCATTGTATGCATGCGAGTCGACGCGGATGCCGGGGCCGCCCGGCATATGCCACGACGTCAGGCGTCCCGGCGACGGAATGAACTTGAACGGATCTTCCGCGTTGATCCGGCATTCGATCGCGTGACCCTTGAACACGATGTCGCGCTGACGGAAGGCGAGCTTTTCGCCGGCCGCAATGCGGATCTGTTCCTGCACGATGTCGACGCCCGTGATCAACTCGGTCACCGGGTGCTCGACCTGCACGCGCGTGTTCATTTCGATGAAGTAGAACTCGCCGTTTTCATACAGGAACTCGAAGGTACCCGCGCCGAGATAGCCCATCTTCTTGCAGGCGTCCGCGCAACGATCGCCGATGCGGTCGATCAGGCGGCGTGCAATACCCGGCGCCGGCGCTTCTTCGATCACTTTCTGGTGACGCCGCTGCATCGAGCAGTCACGTTCGCCGAGCCAGACGGCGTTCTTGAACGAATCCGCCAACACCTGGATTTCGATGTGCCGCGGGTTCTCCAGGAATTTCTCCATGTAGACCTGCGGGTTGCCGAACGCGCGGCCGGCTTCTTCGCGCGTCATGTTGACCGCGTTGACGAGCGCCGCTTCCGTGTGGACCACGCGCATGCCGCGGCCACCCCCGCCGCCGGCCGCCTTGATGATGACGGGATAGCCGACCTGGCGGGCAATCTTCACGATCTCTTTGGGATCTTCCGGCAATGCGCCTTCCGAGCCCGGCACGCAAGGCACGCCGGTCTTGATCATGGTCTGCTTGGCCGTGACCTTGTCGCCCATCATCCGGATGGTTTCCGGGCGCGGGCCGATGAAGGTGAAGCCGGACTGTTCGACACGCTCGGCGAAGTCGGCGTTTTCCGAGAGGAAGCCGTAGCCGGGGTGGATCGCTTCGGCGTCGGTCACTTCCGCCGCGCTGATCAGCGCGGGCATGTTCAGATAGCTCAGGTTCGAAGGCGCAGGGCCGATACAGACCGCCTCGTCGGCGAGCTTCACGTACTTGGCTTCCTTGTCGGCTTCCGAATAGACGACGACTGTCTTGACGCCAAGCTCGCGGCAAGCGCGCTGGATACGAAGCGCGATCTCGCCACGATTGGCAATGAGGATTTTTTCAAACATAGCGGGTTTTCGACTCATCAATGGGCGCCGGGTTGATCACAACGCCGGCTGCCTCAGAGGATCGGTCGCGCGCCCTGGATAGCGGGCGCGCGGGCGGCATGCGCAGAACAGAGCGCTGGGCGTGCCGCGTCAGCCGACCACGAACAGCGGTTGGCCGTACTCGACCGCCTGGCCGTTTTCGACGAGGATTTCCTTCACCACGCCGGACTTGTCCGACTCGATTTCGTTGAGCAGCTTCATGGCTTCGATGATGCAGATCGTCTGGCCTTCCTTGACCGTGTCGCCCACCTGGACGAACGGGTCGGCGCCCGGGGACGGTGCGCGGTAGAAGGTGCCGACCATCGGCGAGGTCACCACGTGGCCTTGCGGCGCGGCGGCGGCCGGCGTGGCCGGCGCAGCCGCGGCAGCGGCCGGCGCTTCGCCGCCGATAGCCGGCGCCGGTTGCGCGTATTGCGGCGCGTACGAGGCGGACGGTTGCACGTAAACCGGCGGCGCATTCTTGACGATGCGAACCTTGCCTTCGCCCTCGGTCACTTCGAGTTCGGAAATACCGGACTCCGAGACGAGGTCGATCAGAGTTTTCAGTTTACGTAGATCCATCAGGAGCCCCTTTCAATGCGAAAAGTGCCGGCGCATACGCAGCCGGCGCAAATTAGACGTGTTTGGAATCAGCCGCGCGACGAGCCGGCGGCGAGCCGGTCGAGCGCGAATTCGAGCGCGTACAGATAGCCCTTCCAGCCGAGGCCGCAAATCACGCCCTCTGCCTGGTCGGAGAAATACGAGTGATGCCGGAACGGTTCGCGACGATGCACGTTCGACAGATGAATCTCGACGAACGGGATGCCGACCCCCGCCAGTGCGTCCCGAATGGCCACGCTGGTGTGCGTGTACGCGGCGGGATTGATCAGTATGAAATCGGTCTGTTCAGTCCGGGCGGATTGGATGCGGTCCACCAGAGCGCCTTCATGATTGCTCTGGAACGACGCCAGTTCGACGCCGGCGTCCGCTGCGCGGTCCGCCAGCGCCTGATCGATCTGCGGCAAGGTCACGCGACCGTAGACCTCGGGTTCCCGGGTGCCGAGAAGGTTGAGGTTGGGTCCGTGCAGTACCAGCAGTCGCGTCATGGTCGCTTCTTTTTCCGTGGAATTGGGCGCACTTTAGCGCTGATTAGAGAAACTTGTCTAGTTTCCCGAACATACCGCAGGATGACGGCGGCGATTTGCCGCCGCACCGGGCGCCCATCTTCTCTCAAATCCGTGCGATTTGCGCGTATTTTTCGCGCGTTCGGAGGCTAATTGAGTGTCAAAAGAATGTGAAATTTAAAGCGCGTCGAGGGTCTGTTTCAGCGCTTGAGCGTCGATTTGTCCCAATTTTGTCGAACGAATCTCGCCTTTTGCGTCGATTACGACGGTGAAGGGCAGGCCGCCCGCCGTATTGCCGAAGGCTCGCGCGAGGTCGGCGCCGCCGAAGCCGGTGACATAAACCGGGTAGGCAACTTTCACTTTCTGCAGGAATGCCTGAACGTTCTTATCCGAATCGACGCCAAGTCCGACGAACTGGATCCCTTTTTTTGCGTAATCGCGCTGAAGCTGCGACAGCGCGGGCATTTCTTCGACGCAAGGCCCGCACCACGAGGCCCAGAAGTTGACGACGATTGGGCGGCCTTTAAGCGAACTTAGCGTTTGCGGTTTGCCGTCCACCGTAGTGACCGGCGCGCTCCAGAGTTGGGCGACCGCGTCTTCGCCGGAGGCCGGTGGGGCGGCGCGCGCGAGCTCGGCGCTGCCGCCGTTCAACAAGTGGTTGGCCAGCACGCCGCCGCCCGCCGCGGCGATAGCGACAAGCGCGGCTGCCAGAATCCGTCTCGTATTCATCTTGGTCAGTCTAGTTGGTTGAAGGGGCGACGTCGCTGCCGTCGAGCAGCGTCTGAACGGCTTGCAGATTCGCGCGCGCGGTACGTCCGCGTGTGTCGGCGCGAACTGCGCCGCGCAGGTCGTCCGTTTCGTACAGCGCGACGTGCACGCCCACGGGCTCCGCCTCGCGCCCTTCGTTCGTGGGACGCCACAGGAAGCTGAGCGTTTCGACATAGCCGCGGCCGGCAAAATGCCGCGTTTCCGAAACGTCGTACTGAATGTTCGCGTTCAGGAAGTAGATCGCGACTTCTTTCGGGGTGTCGCAGAACACCTGAAGGTGAATGTCCGAGTGTTCACCGGCCGTGCCGCCGAGTACGGCGCCCGTCAGATAAGGATTGAACGGCGCGAGCCGCTCCATCCAGTCGACTGCGATATGGCGCAGCCGCCGCAACAGGGCGGGCTGGCTGTCTCCCTGAAACAGCGACTGGTATTCCCGGATTTCTTCTTCAATCTGGTCGTTATCCGGCAGCCATTCGCCGGCAACACGGCTCTCGCCGACCACTTGCCGGGCCGCTTTGCGCTTCGCCGTGGCGTAGTCCAGACCGTCTTCGGCGATCATGCGCGCAGCCGCGATTGCGATTTCCTCGCGCACGCGCTGCGGATCGAAATGTGATTTGCGAACCATCCCCCGATCATACTAGAGATTGATGACAGCCTTTCCTGGCGGGTCGCACCGCGCGCCCGGCAAGGGCAGTACGGGCAAGCGTTCATAGGGCGATCCGGAGGCGTCGGTTACAATAGCGACCTTTGCAGACGGTCGTTTCGGCCGCTCTTCTGCGCTCCCCTCCCTCTCAGGAAAATGCCGGCCCGCCCCGGCTTTTCCCGCCCCCTCGGGGGCCTGGCGCGAAGCGGCAGGTTTGGGGGTCATTCCAGGAAAAACGCCCGCGCGGCACGACAGGCTTATGCACATCCACATCCTCGGTATCTGCGGCACGTTCATGGGCGGTCTTGCGGTCCTCGCGCGCGGCGCGGGCCACACCGTGACGGGTTGCGACGCCGGCGTCTATCCGCCCATGAGCACGCAGCTCGAGGCGCAGGGCATTCGTCTGATCGAAGGCTACGACGCTGACCAGCTGAACGGCCTGAACGCCGACCTGTTCGTGATCGGCAACGTGGTCTCGCGCGGCAATCCGCTGATGGAAGCCATTCTCGACCGCGGCCTGCCATACGTGTCAGGTCCGCAATGGCTCGGCGAACACGTGCTGAACGGCAAATGGGTGCTGGCGGTGGCCGGCACGCACGGCAAGACGACCACCAGTTCGATGCTGACCTGGCTGCTCGAAGACGCCGGCCTCAATCCGGGCTTCCTGATTGGCGGCGTGCCGTTGAATTTCGGCGTGTCGGCCCGGCTGACCGATTCGAGCTTCTTCGTGATCGAAGCCGACGAATACGACACGGCCTTCTTCGACAAGCGCTCGAAGTTCGTCCACTACCGGCCCAAGACCGCCGTTCTGAACAACCTGGAATTCGATCACGCGGACATTTTCCCGGATCTCGCCGCGATCGAAACGCAGTTCCATCATCTGATCCGCACCGTGCCGGGGATTGGCCGGATCGTCACGAACGGTCGTGAAGGCGCGCTCGAGCGCGTGCTGACGCGCGGTTGCTGGAGCGAAGTGGAGCGTTTCGGCGTGCAGGGCGGCTGGGAAACCTTGCCGGCGGAAGACGGCGTGCCGGTGGACGAGCGTTTTGCCGTCTATCACAACAGCGAGCGTGTCGGCGTGGTCGAGTGGCTGGTGCAAGGCGAGCACAACCGCATGAACGCGCTGGCCGCGATCGCCGCCGCGCGCCACGTCGGCGTGCCGCCGGCGCAGGCCGCCCGGTCGCTGGCGAGCTTTCGCAACGTCAAGCGCCGTATGGAAGTGCGTGGCAGCGTCGACGGCGTGACCGTCTACGACGACTTCGCCCACCATCCGACCGCCATCGACACGACAGTCGCCGGCCTGCGCGCCCGCGTGGGCCGCGACAACACGCGGATTGTCGCCGTGCTGGAGCCGCGCTCGAACACCATGAAGCTCGGCGTGATGAAAGCGCAATTGCCCGCCAGCCTCGCCGACGCCGACCTCGTATTCGGCTACGGCGCGCCGACCGGCCGCGACGCGCTCGGCTGGAATCTCGGCGAGGCGCTCGCGCCGCTCGGCGGCAAGGCGCAAGCTTTCGACAATCTGGACGCGCTGGTCAAAGCGGTCGTCCATGCCGCGCGCCCCGGCGACCAGATTCTGGTGATGAGCAATGGCGGCTTCGGTGGCGTGCACCAGAAGCTGCTCGACGCTCTTTCCGCGCGAGGCACTTCGTGATTCTTTATCTGCACGGTTTCCGCTCGTCGCCCAATTCGTTCAAGGCGCGCGTGCTGGCGGCGCGGCTCGTCGAACTCGGCCGCGGCGACGAATGGTGCTGCCCGATGTTGACGGTGTCGCCGTTCGAGACGGTGGCGCTGGCCGAATCGCTGGTGGCCGCTGCCAGGCCGAAAAACGTTACGCTGATCGGCAGCTCGCTCGGCGGCTATTTCGCCACCTGGCTGGCGGAAAAGCACGGCTGGCCGGCGGTGCTGCTGAACCCGGCGGTCGTGCCGCAGCGCGATCTGAGCGCGTATCTCGGTGAACAGCCGTTGTGGCACGGGGGCGGCAGCATCGTCGTCGAGCCGCATCATCTGGATGAGTTGCGCGAACTCCGCGTGGCGTCGATCACGCGGCCCGAGCGCTATTATTTGATGGCCGCCACCGGCGACGAAGTGCTCGACTACCGCGAAATGCTCGCGCACTATCCCGGCGCACGCACTACGCTGATCGAAGGGAGCGACCACGCGATCAGCGAGTTCCCGGAATACGTCGACGACGTGCTGGCCTTTTGCGACGCGGAAGACGTCGAACCGCCGGCCCCGCGCGAAGCCGCGTAAAGGCGGTCAAGCCGGGTGTTCCGGCCGCGAGGCGATCGCCGCGCATCAGATTCATACCGCCGGCGCGCGCGTATCGCGCCGCGGATCCACTACCACGAACACGTTGCCGTGCCGCGCGCGCAGTGACCGATTGCTGAACAAGATCGGGCGCGCCGGCAGATGCAAGTCAGAACGAGAGTATTGAGTGAACGTTTTCTTCGAGGAATCGGGCAGTTTCAAGGCAGGCAGCGTGCTGTCACGCCAGGGCGATGCTTTTCAGGTCGAGTTGCCGGGCGGACGCCGCGCCAAGGTGCGCGCGAAAGATGTGCTGATCGAATTCGACAAGCCGAGTGCGGCCGAGTTGATGCAGGAGGCCGACGCCGCCGCGCAGGAGATCGATCTGGATTTCCTGTGGGAATGCGCGCCCGACGACGAATTCCCGTTCGCCACGCTCGGCGCCGAGTATTTCGGCGAGCGCTTCGGCTCGATCGAGCGCGCCGCGCTGGTGTTGCGCATGCACGGCTCGCCGGTGTACTTCCGCCGCAAGGGCCGCGGCATGTATCAGCGCGCGCCGCAAGAACAACTGAAGATGGCGCTTGCCGGACTCGAGCGCAAGCGTCAGCAGGCGCTGGTGCAGGCCGGCTATGAGGAAGAGCTGAAGGCCGGCCGTTTGCCGGAAGCCTTCACCGGCAGCAAAGCGCTGGCGCTGTTGACCAAGCCCGACAAGAACACGATCGAATACAAGGCGCTCGAAGGCGCGGCCGCGGCGCGCGGCATTTCGCAAGCGCGCCTGATGCTCGAATGCGGCGCCATTCCGTCGGCGCGCGCATTGCACGAGGCGAAATTCCTCTCGGAGTTTTTCCCGCACGGCACCGGCTTCCCGCCGGTTACCGTCGGCGCGTTGCCCGAAGATCTGCCCGAAGCGAACGTGCAGGCGTTCTCGATCGACGACATCACTACGACCGAAATCGACGACGCCTTTTCCGTCGAGCATCTGGCCGATGGCCGTGTGCGGATCGGCGTGCACATTGCCGCGCCGGCGCTCGGCATTCAGCGCGGCGACGAGGTCGATGCGATCGCGCGCACGCGCCTGTCGACCGTGTACATGCCGGGCGACAAGATCACCATGCTGCCCGACAGCGTCGTCGAAGCGTTCACGCTGGCCGAAGGCGGCTTGCGCCCGGCGCTCTCGCTGTATGTGATCGTCAATCGCGAGACGCAGGAGATCGTCGCGAGCGAAACGCGCGCCGAGCGCGTGTTCGTGAAGAACAATCTGCGCCACAACACGCTCGACGAACTGGTGACCGAGGAGGCGCTTGCCGCCGGCACCGGCGACTATCCGCACAAGGAAGACCTGGCCGTGCTGTGGCCGTTCGCGCAGGCGCTGTTCGAAAAGCGCCAGGCGGCGCGCGCGGGTTATGGTTTGCGTCGCGAGGTGCAGCGCAATACGGACTTCAACTTCTACGTGGAAGGCGAGCACATCACGATCACGCCGCGCCGGCGTGGTTCGCCGCTCGACACGATCGTCGCCGAACTGGCGATTCTCGCCAACTCGTCGTGGGGCGCGTTCCTGCACGACCACGGTGTGCCGGGCATCTATCGCACGCAGCGCGCATTCGGTGCGCCGACCGGTCCCAAGCGCACGCGTATGCAGACCAATGCCGCGCCGCACGAAGGCCTTGGCGTGACCCAGTACGCGTGGAGCACGTCGCCGCTGCGCCGTTATGTCGACCTGGTGAACCAGTGGCAGCTGATCGCCTGCGTGCAGCATGGCGTGACCGCGAAGCTGGCCGCGCCGTTCAAGCCGAAAGACGCCGATCTGTTCGCCGTCGTGCAAGGTTTCGACGACACGTATACCGCGTACGCCGATCATCAGCGCCGCATGGAGTACTTCTGGTGTTTGCGCTGGCTGAAGCAGGAGAATAAGAAGCAGGTGGTGGCCTCGGTCGTGAAGGGCGACCTGGTGCGTCTCGAAGAGATTCCGTTGTTGCTGCACGTGCCGGGTCTCGGCGTGCACGCGCGTGGCACGCGCTTGCAGATGGAAGTGATGTCGATCGACGAGCTGACCGTCGAAGCGTCTGTGCGTCTCCTGCACGTGCTCGACGCGCCGACCGTGACGAGCGGCAGCGAGGCTGAAGAAGCGGACGAGGGCGAAGAGGACATCATCGACGCTTCTGATGAGAGCGCCGAAGGTGAAGCCGAGGCTCAGGCCGAAGCCGAACTCGACGGCAACGAGGCGGCCACGCCGGGCGACGCCGCAAATGGCGATACCGCGAGCGATGCCGCCGCTCACCAACAGATTGCGGAGCCGGGACGATGAGCGCCAACGACTCACTCGACCGCTACGCGGTTATCGGCAACCCGGTCGGCCACAGCAAATCGCCGTTCATTCATGGCCGCTTTGCGGCGCAGACCGGCGAGCCGATCGAATATGGCCGCCTGCTCGCGCCGGTTGACGCGTTCGTGCCGCACGTGCGGGCCTTTATCGACGCAGGCGGGCGCGGCCTGAACGTGACCGTGCCGTTCAAGCTCGAAGCGTATGCGTTCGCCAACACGTTGTCGCCGCGCGCGGCGGCCGCGGGTGCGGTCAATACGTTACGCGTCGATGCGACCGGTATTTACGGCGACAACACGGACGGCTTCGGTCTCGTGCGCGATATCGAGGTGAATCTCGGCGTGTCCCTGAAGGGCGCGCGCATTCTGTTGCTCGGCGCGGGCGGCGCCGCTCGCGGCGTGGTGCTGCCGATGCTCGAACGCGCGCCGCATACGCTGACCATCGTCAATCGCACGGCGCAGAAGGCTGAAGCGCTGGTCGACCAGTTCGCGCAGGCCGCGCGCGACGCCGCATGCCGTCTGAGCGGCGGCAGCGCGCGGGCGATCGAAGCGGGCGCCTATGACGTGATCGTCAACGCGACGGCGGGAAGCCTCGACGCGTCGTTGCCCGAGTGCGACGACCGCGCGTTCGGTAGCGGCACGCTTGCCTACGACATGATGTACGGCGCGCATCCGACCGTATTCATGGAGCACGCGCGCAAGCTGGGCGCGAGCGGCGCCGATGGACTCGGCATGCTGGTCGAGCAGGCGGCTGAGTCGTTTTACGTGTGGCGCGGCGTGCGGCCTGATGGCGCGCCGGTGCTGGCTGAGTTGCGTGCGCTGTTGGCGGCGCCGTCGCACGCGTAACAGCGCGTCACGCTAATGCCGCGTCTCACCTTGCCGCATTCACCGACACGAGGACTTGGAGCACGATGACAGCAACGCGGCGCGTGAGCCGGGCAGGTCCGGTGCGATGGATGGTCTATCTGAGCGCGGTGGTGGCGATTGCGTGGCTGACGACGCAGGCGTTTTATTTCGCGCAGATCGGCGTTTGGAATTACGTCAATCCGCGGAGTACCGCGTTTATGCGGTCGGACGCGTGGCGTTTGTCGCAGGATCGGCCGGATCTTTCGGTGCAGCATACGTGGGTGCCGTATGACCAGATTTCGCGCAATCTGAAGCGCGCGATCATCGCTTCCGAGGATGCGAATTTCGTCAATAACAATGGGTATGAGACGGATGCTATTTTGCAGGCCTGGGAGCGGAATAAGGCCAAGGGCAAGATTGTGCGGGGTGGATCCACTATTACCCAGCAGTTGGCGCGGAACCTGTTTTTGTCGCGCGAGAAGAGTTATATCCGCAAGGGGCAGGAGCTCATCATTACGTGGATGCTTGAGACCTTGATGGATAAGGAACGGATCTTTGAGATTTATCTCAACTCCGTTGAGTGGGGGAATGGGGTTTATGGGGCTGAGGCGGCGGCTCGTTATTACTATAAAACTTCGGCCAGTAAGTTGACTGCTGCGCAGTCGGCTCGGTTGGCCGTTATGCTGCCGCAGCCTAAGTATTTTGATGAGCATCGAGGGTCGCCTTATCTTGCGCAGCGGTCGCGGGTTATTGCTCGCAGGATGGGGGCGGCGGAGTTGCCCGATTAGCTTTTTTTGCCTTTGCGGCGTGTTTGTGGTTTTGTTCTTTGGGGGCTTGGCCTTTCCTTGATTTGTTCGTGGTCTATTGGCGTTGCCCCTGTGCGGGGCGGCACCTACTTTCTTTGCCGTGGCAAAGAAAGTAGGCAAAGAAAGCCGCTTTACACTGCCAACCCATAAGCGGGTCCCCCGCACAGCCACGATAGTGGTGCATCTGGAATCGGCGTTCTCGCACACTCGGCCTTCGTGACAAGGCCGTCATGCTTCCCGCCTCACGCTACGCGTTCGCCGGAACGGTCTGCTCAAAAACATTGGTTGCGTTTGTGCGCTGTGGGGGCCGTCGGCTTCGCCTCGGCGAAATGCCGTAGTGCACCTCGTTTTTTTTGATGCGGCTCCGCACTGATGTTCACCAGAGCGCTCATGGTGGCCGCATGATTCGCGCTTCGGTTAGTGTCGCAGTGTCCTTTAGACGATTAGGGCGCGTAGGTGGCGGCTTCGTCACGTGGCGCCGCGATGCTTCAAGCTTTTCAGGTGCCTGTCGCAGTGGGGCGTAGCGCCGTCAATGTGCCGTGGTAGTTGCTCGCGCGATCGTTCGGAAGCGGGGCCGTCCGTTCTCCAGCTTTCTCGTGGCGCCAATGCGTTCGCGCTTTTCTGATGCAGTCTGCGTGGCCTTCGAGAGAAGGTCCGCTGCGTGCCGCGCTGTGATGCGGCTTTGAGCAACGCCCGTCGCGTCGAGCGCGATGACCTGATACAACTCACGGTCGATTTCGACTTCGAGCTGGTAATCCTCCCCAGTGTCGATTAACAGTTCCAGCAACTTCCGCTGACTATGTCTCTCGTCTCGTGTCACTGCCGGACTCCTAACTATTGAGGCCGCAAGCTTGATCAGTTTGTCCGGTTGGTCTAGTTGCCTTTCAACTAAACCGAAAGCGGATAGGGCGAGCTTTTCGTATTGAAGTGCGTCAACGGGTGGGCGCGACGTGATTCGAGAATTCTTGATGGATTTACTCATGGCGCGATCTCCCTGAAACTTGACTGGATCGCCCGTCACGCGCGTGGAGGGTGGTGAGCGGGCACAGTGACAGGTCGACAGACCGGCGTAGAACCAAACCGGCAGACCCATAGGTCTCCATGCCAAGGCCCGCCCATGGAAAGGAGGCGTGCTTAAGCTAACGCGCGCCTGCGATACAGACGCGCGGGTTCTACTCTACGCATCAGGCTGTCGAACCTGAACCATCGCAATCGCGACGGCAAACCAAGTTTAGACAAGTCGTGTCGACAGTGATCACCTACCCAAGCTAAAAGGTGCGCGCCGCCATCATTTCCGAAATTTCCTAGGCACTTCGTCGGAATCGCGGCGACCGCACTAAGTAACTTCCGAGGCGAATGCATCAAGAAATGGTGTTGTTGGCCATCACGCACATGGCGATCAACTCCGTGGCCGCGATCGCGTCCGCGAAGGCGCGGCCAGGCTTGGCAGGGCGTAACCGCCCAAAGGGACAGCACGGTGTGTCAGACCGCTGGCGATTGGATCGCCGGCGTTGACATTTCAATGATTGGCATCACGCCGAGGCGAAGCCGACGGCCCCCCGGCGCACAGATAAATCCACTACACGGCAGACCGTTCCGGCGAGCGCGCAGCGCGAGTCGGGAGGTATGACGGCCTTGTCGCTCGCGCCGAATGTGCGAGAACACCGATTCCAGATGCGCCACTACCGTGACTGTGCGGGGGACCCGCTTATGGGCTGGCGGTTCAAAGCGGCTTTCTTTGCCTACTTTCTTTGCCGCGGCAAAGAAAGTAGGTGCCGCCCCGCACAGGGGCAACGCTAATAGACCACTAAGAAAGCAAGGAAAGGCCAAAAACCCAAAGCGGCCACAAAAAACCCAACGCATCAAACTTCCCATTATATGGATCAACCACTCACATATTGGAGGTTTCCCAAAACCGCCCTACAATCCGAACCAACACGCAAAGCGCAACAAAGCAACGGCAAAAAAAGCCCACGCAGCGCCAAAGCGACAGCAAAAAAACCGGAGACAAAGCCAACCATGCCCAAAGCAAAAAGGCAGCATCACAACGCCCAAAGCATCGCTCAAAGCATCGCCAGAACGACGCGCACGGCGAGCACCCAAGGCTCCCTCTCCGGCCCCGCGCTGTAAGCGCAAGAAAACCACCGAAAAGCGAATCGCCATGAACAAAGCGATGCCCACTCACGCCGCAACCGCGTCTGAAGCCGCGTCTGAAGCCGCGTCCGAAGCCGACCTGGCGGCATCCGCCGATCCAGCGCGCAGCGCAACACCGCGCCCGGCGCCTGCCACCAAAGCGCCGCGCGCCGGCGCCGCTATCCAACCGGCCCCGGTCGACGGAATCGCGCTTCCCAGCACACTGCTCGACATTACACCGCAGCAAGCGGGCACCCAAACGCTCCTGCGCGGCCTCGCGATCCTGGAAGCGGCGGCAGCCGGCGTGCGCGACCTGCGCACCTTCGGCGCCGCGCTGGGCACGACCCGCAGCACGACGCATCGGCTGGTGAGCAGCCTCGTGCAGGCCCGCTATCTGCGCCAGGTGCAAGGCGGCTATCTGCTCGGCCCGAAGCTGATCGAACTCGGCACCATCGCGCTCGAACAGATGCCGCTCACCGCGGTCGCGCGTCAGCATCTCGAATCGCTCGCGGAGCAAACCCTCGACACGATCCACCTCGGCGTGCGCGACGGCGACGACGTGCTGTACATCGACAAGATTCCCGGCACGCGCGGTCTCGAAATGCGCTCGCGCGTCGGCCACCGCATGCCGCTCGCGTCGACGGGAATCGGCAAGGCCATGATGCTCGACCTCACGCCGGACGTCTGGCAGTCGCTTTTCGACGCCTCCCGCCGCGCGCTCGCGGGCGTCAGCTTCAAGCCGGATAACCGTCCCGACGCGCAGACCTTCATGCAGCGCATGGCCAACTACGCCGCCGGCGGCTACACCTTCGACCTCGAAGAAAACGAAGCGTCGATCCGCTGCGTCGCGGCCCCGGTGCGCGATGCATCGGGCGCGGTGGTGGCGGCGCTCTCCGTGGCGAGCACGATTCCGTATATGTCGCTCGAACGCATGGACGAACTGATTCCGGTCGTGCAGCGCGAAGCGCGCGCGATCTCGGAAGAACTCGGCTGGCGCGCCCCGCAACCGGCAACCCGCAGGATCAAGCGATGAAGCAAGCGGGTTCTCCCACCCCGGCAGTCAGCCACGCCGCAAGAGGCCCAGTCGGCGCCGACCACGCGCGCGCCGCGCTGATCGCGCTCGACTGGGGCACCACGTCGTTGCGCGCGTATCTGTACGACGCGTCCGGCAACGTGCTGGCGACGCGCGCCTCGACGGCGGGCATCATGAATCTGCCGCGCAACGCCGAGCAGGGCGGCTTCGACGCGGCCTTCGACGACGCTTGCGGCGCCTGGCTGGAACACGCGCCCGGCGTACCGGTGATCGCGGCGGGGATGGTCGGCAGCGCGCAGGGCTGGCTGGAAGCGCCTTACGTGGATACGCCGGCGAGCGCCGAAGCCCTCGTGGCCGGCATCGTTCGCGTCGAGGCGGCGTGCGGCGTGACCCTGCATATCGTGCCGGGCGTCCTGCAGCGCGGCGAACTGCCCAATGTGATGCGTGGCGAAGAGACGCAGATTTTCGGCGCGCTCGGCGAGGAAGCGAGCGCAACCAACGCCGCGAACTCCACCGACAGCGCCAGGCGGGCGCTGATCGGCCTGCCCGGCACCCACGCGAAATGGGCGGTGGTGCAGGCGGGCCGGATCGAGCGTTTTCACACCTTCATGACCGGCGAAGTGTTCGCGGCGTTACGCGAGCACACGATCCTCGGCCGTACGATGCTCACGCCGGACCGGCCGGACACCGGCGCGTTCCTGCACGGCGTGAACATTGCGCGGGAAAAGGGCCAGGCAGGTGTGCTCGCGACTATATTCAGCGCGCGCACGCTCGGTCTCACCGGACAACTTTCGCGCGAACAACAGCCCGACTATCTGTCGGGATTGCTGATCGGGCACGAACTGGCCGGCCTCGACGCCGTGCTCGTCCAGCAGCAAAGCGCGCTCGCCGGACAGAGCCTGCGGCTGATCGGCAACGAGGCGCTGTGCGAGCGCTATCGCCTCGCGCTGGCGCAATTCGGCTGCGTCCAGGCGGAGTTGGTCAAGCACGCCACCGAGCGCGGCCTGTGGCGCGTGGCCTCGCAGGCGGGACTCGTCAAACCGGCCGCTCAAGCGGCACGCGCGGGCTAACCGGCAGCGCCGCCGCTCACGAATCAAGGAACCGACATGCAACCTCACATCAATCTGCCCGCTCCGTACATGCCGCACGCGGGTTTGATCGCGGCGTTCGAGGCCTGCCCGCTGATCGCCATCATGCGCGGCGTGACGCCCGCCGATGCCGCCGAGCACGGTCAGGCGCTTTACGAAGCCGGCTTCCGGATCGTCGAAGTGCCGCTGAACTCGCCGCAACCGTTCGACAGCATTGCCGCGATCCGCAAGGTGTTGCCGGCCGATGCGATCGTCGGCGCGGGCACGGTGCTGCATCCGAGTTTCGTCAACGACGTGAAGTCGGCGGGCGGCGAACTGATCGTCATGCCGCATAGCGACCCGGAAGTGGTCAGCGCCGCGAAAGCGCAAGGCATGGCTTGCGCGCCGGGCGTCGCGACGCCGACGGAAGCGTTCATCGCGCTGAAGAACGGCGCGGACGTGCTGAAGATGTTCCCCGCCGAACAGCTCGGCTGCCAGGTCGTGAAGGCCTGGCGCGCGGTGATCGCAGCGGAAGTGCCGCTGGTGCCGGTCGGCGGCATCACGCCCGACAACATGGGGCCGTTTCTCAGCGCGGGCGCGAACGGCTTCGGCCTCGGCTCGGCGCTGTACAAGCCGGGCCAGAGCGCGGCCGTGACCGCCTCGCACGCGAAGGCGTTCATCAACGGTTTGCGCATTGCGCGCGCGGGTGCGAAGAAATGAAGCGGCTCGCCGGCAAAGTCGCCCTCGTCACCGGCGCCGGACGTGGCATCGGCGCGGCGATCGCGCACGCGTTCGCGCGTGAGGGCGCGGCGGTCGTGCTGGCCGAACTCGACATCGAGACCGCGCAGCAGACAGCGGGTCACATCAAGGCGCAGACCGGCGCGCGCGTGCTCGCGGTGCACACGGACGTGACGCAGGCGGCCTCCGTTCAGCACGCGGTGAGCGAGGCCGAACGTGCATTCGGCGCGCTCGACGTGCTGGTAAACAATGCCGGCATCAACGTATTCTGCGATCCGCTCACCATGACCGACGACGACTGGCGTCGCTGCTTCGCGGTCGATCTCGACGGCGTGTGGAACGGCTGCCGCGCGGTGCTGCCTGGCATGGTCGAACGCGGCGCGGGGAGCATCGTGAATATCGCGTCGACGCACTCGTTCAAGATCATTCCGGGCTGCTTTCCGTACCCGGTGGCCAAGCACGGCGTGATCGGCCTGACGCGCGCGCTCGGCATCGAATACGCGCCGCGCAACGTGCGGGTCAACGCAATCGCGCCGGGTTACATCGAAACACAACTGACGCACGATTGGTGGAACGAACAGCCCGATCCCGCCGCCGCGCAGCAGGCGACGCTGGATCTGCAACCGATGAAGCGTATCGGCCGCCCGGAAGAAGTGGCGATGACGGCGGTGTTTCTCGCTTCGGACGAAGCGCCGTTCATCAACGCCACCTGCATCACGGTGGATGGCGGGCGTTCGGCGCTGTATCACGACTGATTTTGCAGGGCTCGAATTGCGCAGGGGCGCAAGGAGTACACCGGACGACGCGCTGGCCGCGTGTGTCATAACCGGTACAAGAAGACGCGGCCGATACCTTCTCGTTATCAATTAGTCAGGAGACACGCATCATGAAACGTAGAATTTTCCTCACGCTGGCAGCAGCGGCGGCGGGTGTGCTCTTCAATGCACCGGTCGCGCAGGCCGCTGATCCGGTGAAGATCGGCTTCCTCGTGAAGCAGCCGGAAGAGCCGTGGTTCCAGGACGAGTGGAAGTTCGCCGAAATCGCCGCCAAGGAGAAGGGCTTTACGCTCGTGAAGATCGGCGCGCCGTCGGGTGAGAAGGTGATGAGCGCAATCGACAACCTGTCGGCGCAAAAGGCGCAAGGCTTCGTGATCTGCACGCCTGACGTCAAGCTCGGACCGGGCATCGTCGCGAAGGCGAAGGCCGACGGCCTGAAGATGATGACGGTGGACGACCGCCTGGTGGATGGCGCGGGCAAGCCGATCGCGTCGGTGCCGCATATGGGCATCTCGGCATACAACATCGGCAAGCAGGTCGGCGACGGCCTCGCTGCGGAAATCAAGAAGCGCGGCTGGGACATGAAGGACGTGGGCGCGATCGACGTGACCTACGAACAGCTGCCGACCGCGCATGACCGCACCAGCGGCGCAACCGACGCGCTGATCGCCGCCGGCTTCCCGAAGGCGAACATCATCGCCGCGCCGCAAGCGAAGACGGACACGGAAAACGCGTTCAACGCCGCCAACATCGCGCTGACGAAGAATCCGCAGTTCAAGCACTGGGTCGCTTACGCGCTGAACGACGAAGGCGTGCTCGGCGCGGTGCGCGCAGCGGAAGGCCGCGGCTTCAAGGCGGACAACATGATCGGTATCGGCATCGGCGGTTCGGACTCGGCATTGAACGAGTTCAAGAAGCCGACGCCGACGGGCTTCTTCGGCACGGTCATCATCAGCCCGAAGCGCCACGGCGAAGAAACCTCGACGCTGATGTACGACTGGATCACGCAAGGCAAGGCACCGCCGGCGCTGACGCTGACGACCGGCATGCTGGCCACGCGTGACAACGTGGCGGATGTGCGTCAGAAGATGGGTCTCGCGGCGAATTGAGCTGGGTGATTCAGTACGCGGTGCAATGAAGTGAACTGCCGGTGCGTCTTTCTCCAAAGATCGACGTGCCGGTAGTAGCAATAAAAGATCAGCAGTAGAGACAGACGTTTCACACGAAGCATGAGGAGGCGAAGTGTCAGCGACGCTACGTTTTGACAATATCGGCAAGGTCTTTCCAGGCGTGCGCGCGCTCGACGGTGTGTCCTTCGACGTCAACGTCGGCCAGGTGCACGGCCTGATGGGCGAAAACGGCGCAGGGAAATCGACCCTGCTGAAGATTCTCGGCGGTGAATATCAGCCCGACTCGGGCCGCGTGATGATCGACGGCAACGAGGTGCGCTTCTCGAGCGCGGCGTCGTCGATCGCGGCGGGGATCGCGGTGATTCACCAGGAACTGCAATACGTGCCCGATCTGACGGTCGCGGAAAATCTGCTGCTCGGCCAGTTGCCGAACTCGTTGGGCTGGGTCAACAAGCGCGAAGCCAAACGCTTCGTGCGTGAGCGCCTCGAAGCGATGGGCGTGGCGCTCGATCCGAACGCGAAGTTGCGCAAGCTCTCGATCGCGCAACGCCAGATGGTGGAAATCTGCAAGGCGCTGCTGCGCAACGCGCGCGTGATCGCACTGGATGAGCCGACCAGTTCGCTGTCGCATCGCGAGACCGAGGTGCTGTTCAAGCTGGTGCGCGACCTACGCGCCGACAACCGCGCAATGATCTACATCTCGCACCGCATGGACGAGATCTACGAGTTGTGCGACGCCTGCACGATCTTCCGCGACGGCCGCAAGATCGCGTCGCACCCGACGCTCGAAGGCGTGTCGCGCGACACCATCGTCAGCGAGATGGTCGGGCGGGAAATTTCGGACATCTATAACTACTCGGCGCGGCCGCTCGGAGAAGTGCGCTTCGCGGCGAAAGCGATCGAAGGCCACGCGCTCATGCAACCTGCCAGCTTCGAAGTGCGGCGCGGCGAGATTGTCGGCTTCTTCGGGCTGGTGGGCGCGGGCCGCAGCGAACTGATGCATCTGGTGTACGGCGCCGATCACAAGAAGGGCGGCGAGTTGATGCTCGACGGCAAGCCGATCAAGGTCCGCAGCGCGGGCGAAGCGATCCGGCACGGCATCGTGCTGTGTCCGGAGGACCGCAAGGAAGAGGGCATCGTCGCGATGGCGACCGTGTCGGAGAACATCAATATCAGTTGCCGCCGTCACTATCTGCGCGCGGGGATGTTCCTCGACCGCAAGAAGGAAGCGGAAACCGCGGACCGTTTCATCAAGCTCTTGAAGATCAAGACGCCGAGCCGCCGCCAGAAGATTCGTTTCCTCTCGGGCGGCAATCAGCAGAAGGCGATCCTGTCGCGCTGGCTGGCGGAGCCGGATCTGAAAGTCGTGATTCTCGACGAGCCGACCCGTGGTATCGACGTCGGCGCGAAACATGAAATCTACAACGTGATCTATCAGCTTGCCGAACGCGGCTGCGCGATCGTGATGATTTCGTCGGAGTTGCCGGAAGTGCTCGGCGTGTCCGACCGGATCGTCGTGATGCGCCAGGGCCGGATTTCCGGCGAACTGGCGCGCAAGGATGCAACGGAACAATCGGTGTTGAGCCTCGCGCTGCCGCAAAGCTCGACCGCGCTGCCCGAAACTGCTGCCCAACGGGCGGCCTGAACATCATTCGGACGAAAGTCCGGCAACCCGTGGGGAACGGGAGGAGTCTTCAACATGCAAGCCAGAGAAAACCTCGCGCAACAGGCCGCCAAGAGCGCCGCTGATGCGCTGATTCCGCAGTCCAACGACAAGGCGAAATGGTGGCAGCAGATCACCGAGTACAGCCTGATCGTGATCTTCGTCGTGATGTTCGTCACGATGTCGCTGACCGTCGATCACTTCTTCTCGATCGAGAACATGCTCGGCCTCGCACTGTCGATTTCGCAGATCGGCATGGTCTCGTGCACGATGATGTTCTGTCTCGCCTCGCGTGATTTCGACCTGTCGGTGGGGTCGACGGTCGCGTTTGCCGGCGTGCTGTGCGCGATGGTGCTCAACGCCACCGGCAATACCTTCATCGCGATCATCGCCGCGGTGGCGGCGGGCGCCGTGATCGGTTTCGTCAACGGCGCGGTGATCGCGTATCTGCGCATCAACGCGCTGATCACCACGCTCGCCACGATGGAAATCGTCCGCGGTCTCGGCTTTATCGTCTCGCATGGTCAGGCGGTCGGCGTGTCGTCGGATACGTTTATCGCGCTGGGCGGTTTGAGCTTCTTCGGCGTGTCGCTGCCGATCTGGGTCACGCTGCTGTGCTTCATCGTGTTCGGCGTGATGCTCAACCAGACCGTGTACGGCCGCAATACGCTCGCCATCGGCGGCAATCCTGAAGCGTCGCGTCTGGCCGGTATCAACGTGGAACGCACGCGCGTCTACATCTTCCTGATTCAGGGCGCGGTCACCGCGCTGGCCGGTGTGATTCTGGCCTCGCGTATCACGTCGGGTCAGCCGAATGCCGCGGAAGGCTTCGAGCTGAACGTGATCTCGGCGTGCGTGCTGGGCGGCGTGTCGCTGCTCGGCGGCCGCGCGACGATTTCCGGCGTCGTGATCGGCGTGCTGATCATGGGCACGGTCGAGAACGTGATGAACCTGATGAACATCGACGCGTTCTATCAGTACCTCGTGCGTGGCGCGATCCTGCTCGCCGCCGTGCTGCTCGACCAGTTGAAGAACCGCGGCTCGCGGGATTAATCACTCTCCAGTTCTAAAAGGAATCGAACGATGTCGTCTCCGGCCAATGCAAACGCCCGTCTCGCGGACAGCACCTTCGCCCGCTATCCGAGTCTTGTCGACCGAACGGTGTTGATCACGGGCGGCGCGACCGGTATCGGCGCATCGTTCGTCGAGCATTTCGCGGCGCAGGGCGCGCGCGTCGCGTTCTTCGATATCGATGCGAGCGCCGGTGAAGCGCTCGCCGACCAACTCGGCGATTCGAAGCACAAGCCGCTGTTCCTGCCGTGCGACCTGACCGATGTCGACGCGCTGCAAAAAGCGATCGCCGACGTGAGGGCCGCGCTGGGTCCGATCCAGGTGCTGGTGAACAACGCCGCGAACGACAAACGCCACACGATCGGCGAAGTCACGCGCGAGTCGTTCGACGCGGGCATCGCGGTGAATATCCGCCACCAGTTCTTCGCGGCGCAGGCGGTGATGGAAGACATGAAGGCGGCCAACAGCGGCTCGATCATCAACCTCGGTTCGATCAGCTGGATGCTGAAGAACGGCGGCTATCCGGTGTACGTGATGTCGAAAGCGGCGGTGCAGGGTTTGACGCGCGGCCTCGCGCGCGACCTCGGTCACTTCAATATCCGCGTCAATACGCTGGTGCCGGGCTGGGTGATGACGGAGAAGCAGAAGCGCCTGTGGCTCGACGACGCGGGCCGTCGCTCGATCAAGGAAGGGCAGTGTATCGACGCCGAGCTGGAACCGGCCGACCTCGCCCGCATGGCGCTCTTCCTCGCCGCCGACGACAGCCGGATGATCACCGCGCAGGACCTCGTCGTCGACGGAGGCTGGGCGTGAGTGCGAACGGATCGGCACGCACAGCCGGCATGCACGCCGCCCTGCTGCTCGATACGAAGTGCACGCTCGGCGAAGGCGCGACATGGTGCGCGCAAACCGGCCGTTTTTACTGGGCGGATATCGAAGGCGCGCGCCTGTGGCGCCATGACCCGAGCGACGGCCGCAGCACGTTCTGGCGCATGCCCGAGCGGCTTGCCACGTTCGCGCTGTGCGCCGACCCCCATTACCTGTTGCTCGGTCTTGCCACGCATCTCGCGTTTTTCGATCTGGCCACCGGCGAGACGCGGCGCATCGTCGACGTGGAACCCGGTTTGAACACGCGGGTGAACGACGGCCGCTGCGATCGTCAGGGCCGCTTCGTGTTCGGGACCAAAGATGAAAGCGCGCCGGTGCGGCCGGTCGGCGGGTTCTACCGGCTCAATCACGATTTGTCGCTGGAGCGTTTGCCGCTGCCCGCGCCGGCGATCTCGAACAGCATCGCGTTCAGTCCCGACGGCGCGACGATGTACTACTGCGATTCGCCCACGCGCGAGATCCGCATGTGCGACTATCGCGCGGACGGCGGCGTCGCCAACGATCGCCTCTTCACGCGTCTGACCGACTTCAGCGGCGAACCGGACGGCTCGACCGTCGACCGCGACGGCGGCCTGTGGAACGCGCAGTGGGGCGGCCGGCGGGTGGTGCGCTACGGCCCGGACGGCGTGGAAACGGAGCGCGTCGACGTGCCGACCGCGCAGCCGAGTTGCGTCGCGCTGGGCGGCTCCCAGCTCGGCACGCTGTACATCACGAGCGCGCGCTGCGACCTCGACGCGGCGGCGCTTGCCGACGATCCGCGGGCGGGCGGCGTGTTCATCGCCACACCCGGACGGCGCGGTTTGCCGGAACCGGTGTTCCTGGGCGCGCCCGCTTAGCGCAGAATGACGCTGCTTCGGTCCGGCGGCAGGGATGCCGCCATGAAGCGATAAAGCGCAGCGAGGCAGTGAATCTGAAAGTGAGTCGCAAGTTGATGTTGCATTTCCAGTGGCAGCAAATCGGCAGCATGCAGTTCGGACCCAGAGGCGACCGCTTCAAGAAAATCGCCCAACAGCATCCGTCAGCAATGACGGCAACGTCCCAAGCCTCTCGATGGAGCCAGATATGACTGTTGCGAATCTCGTTTCCTCCTCCCCACAGACCTCTCAGAGCCGACGCTCGCGACTCGCCGCGGCGGCCAATCCGGTGCTCCCGGGTCCGAGCACGTCGGCGGTGGCCGTCGGCGAAACCAGTGGCGGCGATGTCGCGTGCATTACGCTCGCCAATGCGCATTTGCGCCTCGATGTCGCGCCGACGCTGGGCGGCGGCGTCACCCGTTTCGACTGGCGCAACGACGGCGCGCTCACGCCGATCTTCCGGCGCTGCCGCCATGTCGGGGCCGACACGCAGCCGAACGAACTCGCCTGCTATCCGCTGCTGCCGTATTCGAACCGGATCGGCGGCGGCCATTTCAGCGTGGCGGGACGGCGCGTGGACGTGCCGCGCAATCGCGCCGACGAACCCTTGCCGATTCACGGCGACGGCTGGCAATCGGCCTGGCAGGTCGCCGGGTCGGACCGTGAAAACGTCCGCCTCACGCTAGATCGCCGCGACGGCAAGCCGTACGCCTACCGTGCGACGCAAACCTATACGCTGGACGGCCCGACGCTCGTCATCACGCTCGACATCGAAAACGCGGGGCGTGAGGCGCTGCCTTTCGGGCTCGGCGTGCATCCGTTCTTCGTGCGCGACGCCGACACCGAGTTGTCGGCCGCGGCCGGCGGCCTGTGGCTCTCCGGCGACGACTGGCTGCCGGTGCGGCATGTGCCGGCGCCGCCTGCATGGCAGTTCGGCGTGGCGTATCCGCTGCCGGAAACCATTGTCAATCACGCTTTCACCGGCTGGAGCGGCCAGGCGGCGGTGGTGTGGCCGAAGCGCCGCCTGTCGCTGAACATTGCCGCCGACACCGATTACTACGTGCTGTACACGCCGCCCGGCGAAGACTTCTTCTGCTTCGAACCCGTGGATCATCCGATCAACGCGATGAACCTGGCCGGCGGTGCCAGCGAAAACGGCATGACCTTGCTGGCGCGGGGCGAGCGCCTGACGCGCACGTTCCGCTTTACCGTCGAGCGGATGGGTTTGCGCTCGATGCCGGGCGCGCGCGGCTCGCGTCGGAAACAGTAGGGGGGGCGGCGCGGGGCGGCGGGTGTAATTCGCGCGGCGGCCATGCCGTACGGTCCGGTGGCGCCCGCAGTTCGCGGGGCACCATGCCGTACGGTCCGGCGGCGCGGGCAGCTTGCGTGGCAGCCATCCTGTGCGGTCGGGCGGCGCGCATGCGCGCCCGGACGCGTCCCTCGCGCGGAGCGCGGCGCGGGACGGGTAAAATACGCGCCTCTTCCGTTTTCCTGCTCGCCGCGAGACCCACCATGGCCAATTTCATCCAGACACTCAACGACGCCTGGCAGCGTACTAACTCGCTGCTGTGCGTCGGCCTCGATCCCGAGCCCACTCAATTCCCGGGCGCGCTCGCGGGCCGTCCTGACGCGATCTTCGACTTCTGCCGCACGATCGTCGATGCGACCGCGCCGTACGCGTCGTCGTTCAAACCGCAGATTGCCTACTTCGCGGCGCATCGCGCGGAAGACCAGCTCGAGCAGCTGATCGCCCACATTCATGCGAACCATCCGGGTCTGCCGGTCATTCTCGACGCGAAGCGCGGCGACATCGGCAGCACCGCCGAGCAATATGCGCGCGAGGCGTTCGAGCGCTATCAGGCCGACGCGGTGACCGTGAATCCTTACATGGGTTTCGATTCGATCCAGCCGTATCTGGAACACGAAGGCAAAGGCGTGATCGTGCTGTGCCGCACGTCGAACGCGGGCGGCTCCGATCTGCAGTTCCTGGAAACGGGCGGCCGTCCGCTGTATCAGGTCGTCGCGCAACTGGCGGCTGACAAATGGAATGCGAGCGGCCAGCTGGGTCTGGTGGTCGGCGCGACGTTCCCGAAGGAAATCCAGGTGGTGCGCGGGATTGTGGGCGCCATGCCGCTGCTGATTCCGGGCATCGGCGCGCAAGGTGGCGACGTGCAGGCGACGGTCAATGCCGGCCGCACCGCGAACGGCACGGGCATGCTGATCAACTCGTCGCGGGCGATCATCTACGCGGGCAAGGGTGACGATTTTGCCGAAGCGGCAGCGAAAGCCGCCATGGAGACGCGTGACCGGATCAACGCTTTCCGCTAATCGCAGGCTGTCTGTCGCGAAGACAGCTTCATGAGCGGATGAGGTTCAAACCGGCCCCAGCCGCTCGATCAACGCCGCATGCCGCGGATGCCGCGCTTTGAGCGCGCCGAGATCCGCCAGCTCGAATTCGCTGAATTCAAAGCCTGGTGCCACGGTGCAGCCCACCAGCGCGAACGTCGCCGGATCGGCGCACTCCGCCGCGAACCACAAACCGGCCGGCACCACGGCTTGAAACACCGCATCGGCATGGGTCAGCGCGTTGCCGAGCTTGTGCGTCACCAGCGCGCCGGTCTCGTCGAGCACGTGGACGTTCAACGGTTCGCCGGCATAGAAATGCCAGACTTCGTCGGACTTGATCCGATGCCACGCCGAATGCGCGCCGTCGCAAAGCAGGTAATAGATCGCGGTCGATGCAGAGCGCGTTTCCCCGGCGCCGCCGGCGTCTTTGTCGCGGACCACGCGCTCGGCCGACCGGTACGTCTCGCTAAAAAATCCGCCTTCGGGATGCGGCTTGAGATCGAGACGGCGGATCAGTTCGTCTTTGACTGCGGGCGAATCAGGCATCGGCTTTCCGCTCCGAACAGAGGTCAATGCTCGCGTTCGTCGAGCAGGGCGAGTACCCCGCGCAAGGCATGCGCGGCGGCCTGCACGCGGATCTTTTCGCGGTCGCCCTTGAAAATCTTCGTTTCCACCGACGTATGCAGCCGGTTGCTCCAGCCGAACGACACCATGCCGACCGGCTTGGTCTCCGTACCGCCGCCCGGACCGGCGACGCCGGTTATCGACAGCGAGACCTGCGCGCGGCTGTTGCGCAGCGCGCCTTCGGCCATGGCGCGCGCCACTTGCTCGCTGACCGCGCCGTGCTTCTCGATCAGCTCGGCGGGTACGCCGATCATCTCGCTCTTCGCCTGATTCGAATACGTGACGAAGCCGCGCTCGAACCAGCCGCTGCTGCCGGAGATGTCGGTGATCGCGGTCGCCACCATGCCGCCCGTGCAGGATTCGGCGGTGACGAGCATGAGGCGCTCGTCGCGCAGACGGTTGCTCACGCGAATGGCGAGCTGATGAACGACGGAATCGGTAGGCATGGCGTCTATCCGGAAAAACGGGGGCCGGCGGTGAACACCCGGCGGCGCGGCGGCCGCCGGGCAGCGGTCAAACGGACATGCGCCAGAGCGCAATCACGAGCAGCGTGAAAAACGCGGCGACCAGGTCATCGAACATGATGCCAAAACCACCTTTCAGACGTCGATCGAAATAACCGATGGGCGGCGGTTTCACCATGTCGAAGAAGCGGAACACGAGGAATGCCCACAACTGGCCGGTCAGCGTGACCGGCGTGACGATCAGCAACACCAGCCAGAACGCGATGATTTCGTCCCACACGACCGGCGACGGATCGTCGATGCCGAGCCGCTTCGCGGTGAATCCGCAAATCGCAATGCCGCCGATGAAGCCGGCGACGATCAGCAGACCCCATTCGATCACCGTCAGATAACGGCTCAAGACGGCAAACGAAACCCACGCGAACAGTGTGCCGATCGTGCCCGGCGCGACCGGCGACAAGCCGCTGCCGAACCCCAGCGACAGAAGGTGCAGCGGATGCGACAGCATGAAGCGCGCGGTGGCGCGCCGTGGCTGGCGGCCCGGCGGGCGCGGATCGGGCGCGCGCGGACGGGGCGGCTCGCCGCCGACGAGTTTGTCGGCAGCGCCGAGCGGGGGATCAGTCTGCATGAAAGTGATCGAAGCCTTGCAACGTCAATGTGAGGGGCGCGCCGGCGGCATCGTGCCAGCTGATCGCCGGGTGCTCGGCCGCCGCCTGGAGAGCGCTTATTGTACCGATGCGGGTGACCGGCACCCCCACCTCCCGACCTGCCGCTTCCACCGACGCGCGCGCCGTGGCCGGCGCGGTGAAGCACAGCTCGTAGTCGTCGCCGCCGGCGAGCGTGCAACGGCGCTGGATCTCGGGCGGCAGGCGGCGCAGCGCGGCGGAACGCGGCACGGCGTCGACGTCGACGCTGGCGCGCACGTTCGACCGTTCGAGGATGTGTAGCAGATCGCCGGCGAGGCCGTCCGAGAGATCGAGCGCCGCGCGGGCGATGCCGCGCAGCGCCAAACCCAGCGCGACGCGCGGCTCCGGGCGTTCGAGGGCGCGGCGAAACGTCGCAGTGTCGCTGGCATTGGCGGACCATTCGCCGCGCTGCACGCCGAGGCCGGCACGCGCGTCGCCGAGCGTGCCGGAAATCCAGATGTCGTCGCCCGGCTGCGCGGCGTCGCGGCGCAGCGCCGCGTGCGGCGGCACGCTGCCGAAAACCGTGATGCACAGATTCAGCGGGCCGCCCGTCGTATCGCCGCCGACCAGTTCGCAGCCGTAGCGCTCGGCCAGCGCGAACAGCCCTGCGCTGAACGCGGCGAGCCAGGCTTCATCCGCTTTGGGCAAGGCGAACGCCAGCGTGAACGCCAGTGGTCTCGCGCCCATGGCGGCGAGGTCCGATAGATTCACCGCGAGCGCTTTGTGACCCAGCGCCTCGGGATCGATGTCGGGGAAGAAGTGGCGGCCTTCGACCAGCATGTCCGTCGATATCGCCAGCATTTCGCCCGCGGGCGGCGCGAGCAGCGCGCAGTCGTCGCCGATGCCGAGGGTGGCGTCCGCGGCATCGGATGGCCGGGCAGCGGCGCGGCGGGCAAAGAAGCGGTCGATCAGCGAGAACTCGGAGAGCATGGGAGCGATGGGTGAACGGATCAGTGCCGCGAAATTCGGCTAACCGCGCGCATTGTACGGGCTAGCCAAAGGGTAAACACGCGATCCGCGGGCAACACCGGTCTGGGTGGCGTGCGGGCGCAAGCAGGTTACGCCGGCCTTTCGCTATGTTTCTGTCGCGGCAGTTGTACCCGTATTGAAGGAATTGGGCCGGCAATTGGGGCTACAATGCCGTCGAACATCTATTCTAATCTGCCCTTCGAAGCCCGCCTTATGTCGACTCCCGTCAATAGCAAACTCCGCGAAGCCGCCCTCGATTACCACGAGTTCCCCACCCCCGGGAAGATCGCGATCGCCCCGACCAAGCAGATGATCAACCAGCGCGATCTCGCGCTGGCGTACTCGCCGGGCGTGGCGTTCGCGTGC
>Ga0255336_100652_pt1 | contig 44869 bp, 41 predicted proteins | sample MeOH1_35cm_T3_17_FD_189102 | JGI IMG/M metagenome (GOLD analysis project Ga0255336, IMG submission 189102) | Sandy soil microbial communities from University of British Columbia, Vancouver, Canada - MeOH1_35cm_T3_179 | ecosystem: Engineered > Artificial ecosystem > Sand microcosm > Unclassified ...
CCCAAAACACCTCGTTGTGCGCGTTCAAGAGGATGATGCCGACGTTCGGGCGAAAGCCTTCACGATCCAGCATACAACCACCTTCGAATCCTTTAAAATTGCTTTGATTATAAACAGATAACGGACCTGACGCACCGATTCGCACCAGATTGGAACGATTCGCCGCAAAAGGCGCCGTGTTTGCGGTAGCCTGTCAGTCTTTCCGTGCCTTATCCCTTGTGCAAAGGCTTTGCGCGGCGGCCTGGGCGCCGCGGGCGGCCAGCGCTCAGTGTCATTGTCAGGTGAGCCGTGCCGGCTCAGAGCCGGATCTGTGTCGATTTCCCACCGTTTTCACCTTTCGGGCGGTCCCTCCGGAGCCGCCGCTTTTGGATAATCTGAATGAAAGCTTCCCGTTTCTTTATCGGTACCCTCAAAGAAGCTCCCGCCGACGCAGAGATCGTCAGCCACAAGCTCATGGTGCGTGCCGGCATGATCCGGCGCGTCGCCGGCGGTATCTATAACTACCTGCCGATCGGCCTGCGCTCGATCCGCAAGGTGGAAGCCATCGTGCGCGAAGAAATGAACCGGGCAGGCGCGATCGAGTTGTTGATGCCGGCCGTGCAGCCGGCCGAGTTGTGGCAGGAATCGGGCCGCTGGGAAAAGTACGGCCCCGAGCTGCTGCGCTTCAAGGACCGCAAGCAGTCCGATTTCGTGATCGGACCGACCCACGAAGAAGTGGTCACTGATATTGCGCGTAATCAGATCAAGAGCTATCGGCAGTTGCCGGTGAACTTCTATCAGGTCCAGACAAAGTTCCGCGACGAGATCCGTCCGCGTTTCGGCGTGATGCGCGGGCGCGAATTCATCATGAAAGATGCCTACTCGTTCGACAAGGACATGGACGGTCTGCGCGAGTCGTATCGCAAGATGTACGACGCGTACGTGCGCATCTTCACGCGCCTCGGTCTGGACTTCCGCGCGGTGGCGGCGGACAACGGTTCGATCGGCGGCAGCGGCTCGCACGAATTTCACGTGATCGCCGAGACCGGCGAAGACGCGATCGCCTACTGCCCGACCTCCGACTTCGCGGCGAACGTCGAAGCGGCCGAAGCGCTGCCGCTCTACGCGGAACGCGCGGTGCCCGCCGAAGAGATGAAGAAGACCGCCACGCCGGGCAAGGCGAAGTGCGAAGCGGTGGCCGAGCTCCTGAACATTCCGCTCGAGCGCACCATCAAGTCGATCATTCTCGCGACCGAAAACGAAGGCGCCGAGCCGACCATCTGGCTGCTGATGCTGCGCGGCGACCACGATCTGAACGAGATCAAGGCGAGCAAGCTGCCGGGGCTGGCCGACTTCCGCATGGCGACCGAGGCTGAAATCATCGAAACCTTCGGTACGCCGCCGGGTTACCTCGGTCCGATCGGCACGAAGAAGCCGGTCAAGGTCGTCGCGGATCGCACGGTCGCGAACATGAGCGACTTCGTGGTCGGCTCGAACGAGGTGGATTACCACACCACCGGCGTGAACTGGGGCCGCGATCTGCCGGAACCGGTCGTCGCCGACATTCGCAACGTGAAGAAGGGCGATCCGTCGCCGGACGGCAAGGGTGTGATCGACATCTGCCGCGGTATCGAAGTGGGCCACGTGTTCCAGCTCGGCACCAAGTATTCCGAAGCCATGAACGCGACCTGCCTCGACGAAACCGGCAAGCCGCGCCCGATGGAAATGGGCTGCTACGGTATCGGCGTCACGCGTATCCTGGGCGCCGCGATCGAACAGAATTTCGACGATAGAGGCATCATCTGGCCGGAATCGATCGCGCCGTTCGAAGTCGTGCTGTGCCCGATGGGTTATGACCGCAGCGAAGCCGTGCGCGAGGCGGCCGACAAGCTGTACGCAACGCTCGTCGAGGCGGGCATCGACGTGATCCTCGACGACCGCGGCGAGCGCCCCGGCGTCATGTTCGCCGACTGGGAACTGATCGGTGTGCCGCATCGCCTCGTAATCGGCGACCGTGGCCTCAAGGACGGCAAGCTCGAATATCAGGGCCGCCGCGACGCTGAGGCGACGCTGCTGCCGGTCGAAGACGCCGCGCAAACGGTGATCGGCAAGGTTCGCGCAGCGTTGGCCCGCTAAGCGGAGCGGACGGTGGAGTACACCTTCCTGTCCGCGACCATCCTGCTGATTCTGATCACCGACCCGCTCGGCAACATTCCGCTCTTCATCAGCTGTCTGCGCGGTGTGTCGCCGAAGCGGCGCACGATCGTCATTCTCCGCGAGGTGGCGATCGCCTTCGCGATCCTGCTGATCTTCATGGTGGTCGGCGACGGCTTTCTGCGCATGATGAGCCTGACCGATCAGTCGCTGCGCATTGGCGGCGGGATCGTGCTGTTTCTCATCGCGCTGAGGATGGTGTTTCCGCACCCGGACGGTCCATTCGGCGGCGACACGCGCGGCGGCGAACCGTTGATCGTGCCGCTCGCCATTCCGGCGTTGGCGGGACCGTCCGCGTTGGCTACCGTGATGCTGCTGACGTCGCAGGCGCCTGGCAAGATGTTCGAGTGGATCGCCGCGCTGACCGTCACGATGATCGTCTGTGCGGTCGTGCTGATGCTGGCGGAACGCATTCAGGCGTGGCTCGGCGAGCGTGCCATGATGGCCTTCGAACGGTTGATGGGTCTCGTGCTGGTGGCGATTTCGGTCGAGATGATGCTTGGCGGTATCCGGTCGTTCGTGCATCAACTGTGATGCGGTAACCGCCGGGGCGCTGAGCCCCACAAAGTACAGCGCAAAGAAAAGCGGCCCATCGTGGGCCGCTTTTCCGTGTCGATTCACCGCCCGCTGGCGGCCGCTTCAAAGAAGCCTCAAGCGCCTTCAGTCAGCGCGCGAATCGTGGGCAGGTTACGCCAGTAACCCTTCGCATCCATGCCGCAGCCGAACACATAACGGTCCGGCACTTCGAACCCGCAGTAATCCGGGCGCAGCGGCTTGGCCTTCGGAATGATCTTTTCGCACAGCACCGCGCTCAGGAAGCGCTTCGCGCCCATCGCGAGAATGCGGTCGCGGATCGCGGCCATCGTCTCGCCTTCGTCGAGAATATCGTCGAGCACCAGCACGACGCGATCCTTCACCGACTCCGCCGGCGCCACGCGCCATTGCATCTCGTTGCCGCCTTTGGTGGTGTTGCGGTAGCGGGTCAGATGGATGTAGTCGAACTCGAGCGGGAAATCGAGGTGCGGCAACAGCATGCCGGTGAAGACCGCCGCGCCGCCCATGACCGACAGCACGAGCGGGAAGTCCTCGCTCATCTCGTCGCGGATGGCGGCCGCCATGCCGCTGATCGACGCGTTGACGTCGTCGGCCGAAACGATTTCTTCGGAGTGGCTAAAAATGTGGAGAGCTTCTTCGCGGTTCATGACGTCTGACGGGCGGTGACTGTATACATAGTGTGAGTGAGGACGGCGGTGCGCGGTACAGAATAAACCCGCACAAAGCTGAAGTCAGCCGCGCGGAGTCAGGGTCGCGTTCCGTGGTTCATGCGCGGAACGCACGCCACTGTCTTGCTAAAGCTTAGCGCATGCCAGGCAACATGCCCTTCATGCCGCGCATCATCTTCTGCAGATTGCCGCCCTTGAGCTTTTTCATCATGGTGCGCATCTGGTCGTACTGATTCAGCATGCGGTTGACTTCCTGGACCTGCACGCCCGCGCCCGCGGCAATGCGGCGCTTGCGCGTGGCCTTGATCAGGTCGGGCTTCGCGCGTTCCAGCGGCGTCATGGAATTGATGATGCCTTCCATGCGGCGCATCTGCTTTTCGGCCTGGCCCATGTCGGCGCCGGCGGCGGCCTGCTGGAATTGCGCGGGCAATTTGTCCATCAGCGACGACAGGCCGCCCATGCCCTTCATTTGCGTCAGCTGTGCGCGGAAATCGTTCAGATCGAAGTCGCCGCCTTTCTTGACCTTGTCGGCGAGTTTCTGCGCCGCCTGAACGTCCACACCGCGCTGCGCTTCTTCGACGAGGGCAAGAATGTCGCCCATGCCGAGAATCCGGTTCGCCATGCGATCCGGGTGGAAGACTTCGAGGCCGTCGAGCTTTTCCGCGACGCCGACGAACTTGATCGGCTTGCCCGTGACATGGCGCACGGAGAGCGCCGCGCCGCCGCGCGAGTCGCCGTCGAGCTTGGTGAGGACCACGCCGGTGAGCGGCAGTGCGTCGCTAAAGGCCTTGGCGGTGTTCACCGCGTCCTGGCCGAGCATCGCGTCGACCACGAACAGCGTTTCCGCCGGTTTCAGCTCGGTGTGCAGCGCGGTGATTTCCTTCATCATCGCTTCGTCGATGCCGAGACGGCCGGCCGTGTCGACCAGCAGCACGTCGTGATAGTGGCGCTTGGCCCAATCCACGGCGGCGCGCGCGATGTCGACCGGTTTCTGGTCCGGTTCGGACGGGAAGAAATCCGCGCCGACCTGCTCGGTCACCGTCTTCAACTGCGCGATAGCGGCAGGGCGGTAGACGTCGCACGAAACGGTCAGTACTTTCTTCTTGTACTTTTCGCGCAGCAGCTTGGCGAGCTTGCCGACGGTGGTCGTTTTACCGGCGCCTTGCAGGCCCGCCATCAGGATGACGGCCGGCGGCGTGACGGCGAGGTTGAGTTCGACCGCCTTGCCTTCGTAGTCGCCGCCGATGATCGCGGTCAGTTCGCGCTGCACCACGCCAACGAGCGCCTGGCCCGGCGACAGGCTGCTGATGACTTCCTCGCCGAGCGCCTTTTCCTTCACCTTGGCGATGAACTCGCGCACGACGGGCAGCGCCACGTCGGCCTCGAGCAGCGCGAGACGCACCTCGCGCAGCATTTCCTGGGTGTTCGCCTCGGTGAGCCGGGCTTCGCCGCGCAGCGTCTTGACGACGCGCGCCATCCGTTGAGTCAGATTGTCGAGCATGGGGAGCGATGAACAGTGCGGCCGGAGCGGGGCGCGATGCAGGAGACGTCGCGGAGCAGGGGCCTAGTGTAAACTTCGAATATGGATATTGTACTGTATGCCCTCACTGCGCTCCTCTACGGCGGTTTAGCCGTGGCCGGCTGGCGCTCGCACCGGCACGCCGCCGTGCGCCCCATGCTCGAAAGCGTGCCGCCAGTGCCGGCCGCCGCGGGCGGTTCGGCCGCTTCGGGCATGAGCACGTCGGGCCGCGCGCTGCTGTTCGTGGCGCTGCTCGCTCACGGCGTGCTGCTGCATACCACCATCTTTCCCCAGAACGCGATGGTGTTCGGTTTCGCGTTCGCGCTGTCGGCTATGTTCTGGCTGGGCGCCGGCATCTACTGGATCGAGAGTTTTTTCTTTCCGCTCGACGGTTTGCGCCTGCTGGTTCTGCCGCTCGCGTGCGTCGCCTCGCTGTTGCCGCTTGCGTTCAACGGCGTGCGCGTGCTGCCGTATTCCGCCGCGCCAATGTTCAAGCTGCACTTCCTGATCGCCAACATCGCGTATGGTCTGTTTGCGATCGCGGCGCTGCATGCGGTTCTGATGCTGCTGGTCGAGCGGCGTCTGCACGCCATGCGCGGCGGCGTCGCCCAGCGGCATGCGGCCGCGGCGGGCAACGGCTGGTTGTCGAGCTGGCTCGATACGCTGCCGCCGCTCCTCACGCTGGAGAAGCTGCTGTTCCGTCTGATCGGCGCGGGTTTCGTCCTGCTGACGCTCACGCTGGTGTCGGGCATCCTGTTCAGCGAGCAATTGGTCGACCGTGCGTTGCAACTCGATCACAAGACCGTGTTCGCGATTCTTTCCTGGGTGATGTTCGGCGCGCTGCTGACCGCGCGCAAGGTTTCCGGCTGGCGCGGCCGTGCGGCATTGCGCTGGGTGCTGGCGTCGTTCGTCGCGCTGTTGCTGGCGTACGTCGGCAGCCGTTTTGTTTTCGAGGTGCTGTTGCACCGTGCTGTAGTGTGAGCGTGTCCCATGCGACAAATATTTCTGTTGATCCTGTTGTTCATCGTCGGCCAGTGGCTGGTGAAGGCGCTGCGTCGTCATGACGCGCAGGCGTCCCAGCGCAACGGTACCGGCGCCAATGGCGCCGCGGGTGCAAAAGGCCCGAATGGTCCGAGCGGCGGCGCGCGCGCTTCCGCGCCGGCGCAACTCGCCGAGCCGATGATCCGTTGTGTCGAATGCGGCGTGCACGCGCCGAAGAGCGATTCCGTGGTGGTGGCGGGGCAGCCGTTCTGCTGCGCCGCGCACGCGCAGCGTCACGGCGCGCGACCCACGGGCCGCGACGCTCGATGAGCGTCGAGTTCACCGTCGACGCCGACGGTTGGGTCGCCGCCGCACGCAAACTGCCATCGCCGAATTTCGAAGCGCGGCCCGACGGGGCCGAGCCGACGCTGATCGTCGTCCACAACATCAGCCTGCCGCCCAACGAATTCGGCGGCACCGCAATCGCCGAACTGTTCCTCAACACGCTCGATTGCGACGCTCACCCGTACTATGACTCGCACCTGCGCGGCGTGCGGGTGTCGGCGCATTTCGTGATTCATCGCGACGGCGCGCTCGAGCAATTCGTGTCGTGCAACGAACGCGCGTGGCACGCCGGGCCGTCGAATTTTTTCGGCCGCCAGCGTTGCAATGATTTCTCGATCGGTATCGAGTTGGAAGGCAGCGACACCACGCCTTTCGAAGCGGCGCAATACCGCACGCTCGGCGCCCTGGTGAACGCGCTGAAGGCGCGCTATCCGGTCGAGGCGCTTGCCGGTCACTCGGACATCGCCCCCGGTCGCAAGACCGATCCGGGGCCGCATTTCGACTGGCAGCGTCTGCAGCGCGACACCTCGCTCGCCGCTCAGTATTTCCCCTATCTCAAGTTTTCCAAAACGCGGTAACGGCCCTTCGTGCGACTTCGCGTGATGCGAGGAGAACAAGGCGCTGCCTTGTTCTCCGGGGAGTCGGCTTCGCGCCGCGCGATGCGTTGTCAACCCTTTCGAAACAAAATAAAACGATTTGACCTGTCTCGAATCTCCACTATACTTGGTGCCACAAAACCCGTTGTGCACTATATCTTGTGTTGTACTGTGCATAACCATGTGAATAACCTGGTGCACAACTGGGTGAATAAGTCAGCGGCGCCCCGCTCCCGAGCACGGCGCCGCAAGCATTCCAGGCAGAGAAAAAATTCCTGTGGCGCGGCCGGCGAGACCACCGGCGGCATCCAGAAAACCTTCAGGAAAAGGGCTTAGCCAGTGATCGCGACACACACCGTGAAGACCGTTATCAATTCGAATCAGGCTTCATCGCTGTCGCATCCCGCCACCCGGCTCAGCCGGCCTTTTTCCTGCACCCCATCGCTTGCGCACGCGCCGGCGCAGCGGTCGTTTTAATCCGCGGATCTTCCCGCAACATTTCCAGGACCAGGAGCTTTGCACATGCAAACCACCGACAACGTGACGACCCGGTATGAGGGCTCACCGACTGGCCAGGCCTTTGGCCAGGCACAAGGCGCACAAGCGCTCGCGCCGCAAGCGACCTTCGCCGACTACAAGGTGATCCGTCGTAACGGCAGTGTCGTGTCGTTCGAACCGTCGAAAATCGCCATCGCCGTGACGAAGGCATTTCTGGCCGTCAACGGTGGTCAAGGCGCCGCGTCGGCGCGCGTGCGCGAACTGGTCGAGCAACTCACGCAGAACGTGGTGCGCGCGCTCGTGCGCAGCCGCCCGAACGGCGGTACGTTCCATATCGAAGACATTCAGGATCAGGTGGAACTCGCGCTGATGCGCGGCGGCGAGCACAACGTCGCGCGTGCGTACGTGCTGTATCGCGAGAAGCGCACCCAGGCTCGCGGTCATGACGATCAGATCGTGGCGAACACGCCGGGTCTGAACGTGACCGACAACGGCGTCACGCGTCCGCTGGACATGGCCGCGCTGCGCGGCATCATCGAACTGGCTTGCTCGAACCTGGGCGACGCGGTGAGCGCCGATCCGATCATCGCGGAAACGGTCAAGAATCTGTACGACGGCGTGCCGATGAGCCAGGTCTACGATTCGGCGATCCTGGCTGCCCGCACGATGATCGAAAAGGATCCGGCTTATAGCCAGGTCACCGCGCGCATCCTGCTGCACACCATTCGTCGCGAGATCCTCGAAGAGGAAGTCACGCAAACGGAAATGGGCGAGCGCTACGCGGAATACTTCCCGCAGTTCATCAAGCGCGGCGTGCAAGCCGAACTGCTCGACGACAAGCTGCTGCAGTTCGACCTGAAGCGTCTCGGCGCCGCGCTCGACAACAACCGCGACCTGCAATTCGGCTACCTCGGTCTGCAAACGTTGTACGACCGCTACTTCCTGCATCACGACGGCGTGCGCATCGAAATGCCGCAGGCATTCTTTATGCGTGTCGCGATGGGCCTGTCGCTGAACGAGATCGACCGTGAAGCGCGCGCGATCGAGTTTTACAACGTGCTGTCGACCTTCGACTTCATGTCGTCCACGCCCACTTTGTTCAACTCGGGCACCCGCCGCTCGCAACTGTCGTCGTGCTACCTGACCACGGTCGACGACGACCTCGACGGCATCTACGAAGCGCTGAAGGAAAACGCGCTGCTGTCGAAGTTCGCCGGCGGTCTGGGCAACGACTGGACGCGCGTGCGTGCGCTCGGTTCGCACATCAAGGGCACCAACGGCAAGTCGCAAGGCGTGGTGCCGTTCCTGAAAGTGGTGAACGACACGGCGGTCGCCGTGAACCAGGGCGGCAAGCGCAAGGGCGCGGTGTGCGCGTACCTGGAAACGTGGCACCTGGACATCGAGGAATTCCTCGAACTGCGCAAGAACACCGGCGACGACCGCCGACGTACCCACGACATGAACACGGCGAACTGGATTCCCGACCTGTTCATGAAGCGCGTGATGGAAGGCGGCGACTGGACGCTGTTCTCGCCGTCCACCTGCCCGGACCTGCACGACAAGTTCGGCGCCGAGTTCGAGAAGGCTTACACGGCTTACGAAGACAAGGTCGCGCGCGGTGAGATCAAGCTGTTCAAGAAGATCCCGGCGGCGCAGCTGTGGCGCAAGATGCTGGGCATGCTGTTCGAAACCGGCCACCCGTGGATCACGTTCAAGGATCCGTGCAATGTGCGCTCGCCGCAACAGCACGTCGGTGTCGTCCACTCGTCGAACCTGTGCACGGAAATCACGCTGAACACCAGCGACGCCGAAATCGCCGTCTGCAACCTGGGCTCCGTGAACCTGGTCGCTCACCTGAAGGAACAGGCCGACGGCACGCTCGTGCTCGACCACGACAAGCTCAAGCGCACCGTCAGCGTGGCGATGCGTATGCTCGACAACGTGATCGACATCAACTACTACGCGGTCGCCAAGGCGCGTAACTCGAACCTGAAGCACCGTCCGGTCGGCATGGGCATCATGGGCTTCCAGGACTGCCTGCACCTGCTGCGCACGCCGTACGCGTCGGAAGAAGCGGTCAAGTTCGCCGACACGTCGATGGAAGCGGTCTGTTACTACGCTTACTACGCGTCGACGGAACTGGCGCAGGAGCGCGGCCGTTACTCCAGCTACCGTGGCTCGCTGTGGGATCGCGGCATCCTCCCGCAAGACTCGGTGAAGCTGCTCGCCGAAGCACGCGGCGGTTATGTGGAAGTCGATTCGAGCGAGTCGATGGACTGGACCGAGTTGCGTTCGCGCATCGCCACCTACGGCATGCGCAACTCGAACTGCGTCGCGATCGCGCCGACGGCGACGATCTCGAACATCATCGGCGTGTCGGCCTGTATCGAACCGACCTTCCAGAACCTGTATGTGAAGTCGAATCTGTCGGGCGAATTCACGGTGGTCAACGACTACCTGGTGCGCGACCTGAAGGCACGCGGCCTGTGGGACGAAGTGATGGTCGCCGACCTGAAGTACTTCGACGGCACGCTCTCGCGCATCGACCGTATTCCGGCCGACCTGCGCGCGATCTACGCCACCGCGTTCGAAGTCGATCCGAAGTGGCTGGTCGAAGCGGCGTCGCGTCGTCAGAAGTGGATCGACCAGGCGCAGTCGCTGAACATCTACATGGGCGGCGCATCGGGTAAGAAGCTCGACGAGATCTACAAGCTCGCCTGGGTGCGTGGCCTGAAGACCACGTACTACCTCCGCACGATGGCGGCGACCCACGTCGAGAAATCGACGGTGGCGCACGGCGCGCTGAATGCGGTGAGCTCGGGTGGCGGCGAAGGTTCGGGCGGTGCCGCGGGTGGCGCAGCCGGTGGTTTCGGTGCGAACAACGGTGCGGCTGGTGGTGCCGCAGGTGGCTTTCAGGCTGCAGCGGCCGCGCCAGCAGTCGCGGTTGAAGCAGCGCCGGAAGCGGATGGTCCGGTGTGCATGATGCGTCCGGGCGATCCTGGCTTCGACGAGTGCGAGGCTTGCCAGTAACAGGCAGGCAAGCACGAAGCCGGCAGCAGGATCGCTGCTTGCTGACGGGTTGTAGGTAATGACCCGCATGCAGCGAGCAGCGAACCAGATAGAAGACAGATAGAAGTGAATGGAAGTGGAGTCGATGAGCGGCGCGGCGAGTGAAGTACGAAGCGCGCCGCTCATCGCACCGGTAGCGAAGCAGCGCAGTTCGCTGAAGTGGCGAAGCGGCCATCGTGACCCGGTCAATCAGCAGTCAGCAGTCGGCAGCACCAGACGAAGCGCGCGACACAGTGCGCGCACTACACGCTTCGATCGATGGTCGATCGACACGCCGGCCGGATCGCGGCAAGCAGTCGCAAGACGCTACAGGCACGCTCCGCAATACAGATAGATAGAGCAGCGAAACGATGCTTCGGCACGTTGCTCTTCGAGTTCGCGAAGCACCTCGACGACACACGTTCAACACGCTTCACACGAGGCGACGCACACACTCTGTTGAACAAAGTGTTGTATGAACGTAGCAACGCGAATCGAAAACAGGATTTTTCATCAGCGAACTCTTTTATCGCTCGTGAAAAGATGGTACAAACCGTTCTAAATTGATGGTGACATTTATGCTCAACTGGGATGACGAGATCACTGCCGTAACTCCCTCGAGCGCTACGCAACAGAATGTGTTGCGCAACGCTGCGGGATCGGCTGTCGGTTCGCAAGTCGGAACGCGTTCCGCTCCTCATGCTCCCTCGGCTCAAGACGTCTTCGCGAACGACATTGCTGTCGCTCCCGTCGCTCATGTGACCAACGCCGCGGCCGGAACGGCTGCCGTTTCGGAAGCGCGGGTCAACGTCGCCGACAAGCGCATCATCAACGGCCAGACCGACGTCAATCAGTTGGTGCCGTTCAAATACAAGTGGGCTTGGGAAAAGTATCTGGCGGGTTGTGCCAACCACTGGATGCCGCAAGAAGTGAACATGTCGCGTGACATCGCCCTCTGGAAAGACCCGAACGGTCTGACCGAAGACGAGCGCCGCATCGTCAAGCGCAACCTGGGCTTCTTCGTGACGGCCGATTCCCTTGCCGCCAACAATATCGTGCTGGGCACCTACCGCCACATCACGGCGCCCGAATGCCGCCAGTTCCTGCTGCGCCAGGCGTTCGAAGAGGCAATCCACACGCACGCTTACCAGTACATCGTCGAATCGCTGGGCCTCGACGAAGGCGAAATCTTCAACGCGTATCACGAGGTCTCCTCGATCCGCGCGAAAGACGAATTCCTGATTCCGTACATCCACGTGCTGACCGATCCGGCCTTCAAGACCGGCACGCTCGAGGCAGACCAGACGCTCCTGCGCTCGCTGATCGTGTTCGCGTGTGTGATGGAGGGGCTGTTCTTCTACGTCGGCTTTACCCAGATCCTGGCGCTGGGTCGCCAGAACAAGATGACGGGCGCGGCGGAACAGTACCAGTACATCCTGCGCGACGAGTCGATGCACTGCAACTTCGGCATCGACCTGATCAACCAGATCAAACTCGAAAACCCGCAACTCTGGACGGCTGAGTTCCGCGCGGAAATCCGCGAGATCTTCCAGCAGGCGGTCGAACTTGAGTATCGTTACGCAGAAGACACGATGCCGCGCGGGGTGCTCGGCCTCAATGCGTCGATGTTCAAGAGCTATCTGCGCTTCATCTGCAACCGCCGTTGCCAGCAGATCGGTCTCGATCCGCTGTACCCGAACGAGGAAAACCCGTTCCCGTGGATGAGCGAGATGATCGACCTGAAGAAGGAACGAAACTTCTTCGAGACGCGAGTGATCGAATATCAGACTGGCGGCGCGCTGACCTGGGAGTGATCCGGGTTCGTGCTGCAGATGCATTCATCGATGGGGATGCCGTTGGCTCGGGCCGCGGCAATTTTGGTTAGGAGCAGAATCGCCTGATGCAAAGCATGCCCGGTGCGCCGCGTGCCTTCGCGGCCCACAACTATGACAGGCACTTTGCGAACCCTTCAGTGGGATGGGCAAACTTCCCCCCGGAAAAAGCCGCTGGCGCGATCGCCGGCGGCTCGATCAAGCAATTGCCGGCGTTGAGCATCAACGCCGATCAGATCTGGCGCGCGGTGCCTTGTGGCACGGCGCGCCTTACCGCATTCATTAGCGTAAGCGCGCAGCACCTGCGTACGCCGATGAATAGCCCGCTTCGTAGCGCGCGCCCTGAGAAGCGTCCGCGGGAAGCGGGTTTTGACGAAGGGTGTAGTTTGAACTGACTCTCATCTGAAAACCTGAAGGAGAAAATGATGGCAACTGCAAAAAAAGCCGCCGCTAAGAAACCCGCAGCCAAGAAGGTTGTAGCTAAGAAAGCTGCTCCGGCCAAGAAGGCTGCTCCGGCAAAGAAAGTCGCTGCCAAGAAAGTGGCAGTGAAGAAGGTCGCAGCGAAGAAGGCAGCACCGGCGAAGAAGGTTGCAGCGAAGAAAGCTGCTCCGGCCAAGAAGGTTGCAGCCAAGAAAGTCGCAGTGAAGAAGGTTGCGGCGAAGAAGGCAGCACCGGCGAAGAAAGCCGCAGTGAAGAAGGTTGCAGCAAAGAAGGCAGCACCGGCCAAGAAGGCTGCAGCGAAGAAGGCTGCACCGGCTAAGAAGGCTGCTGCCAAGAAGGCTGCGCCTGCGAAAAAGGCTGCTGCCAAGAAGGCTGCGCCCGCGAAAAAGGCTGCCGCGAAAAAGGCTGCGCCTGCCAAGAAGGCTGCCGCGAAGAAGGCCGCAGCTCCTGCCAAGAAGGCTGCCCCTGCGAAGAAGGCTGTCGCCAAGAAGGCGGCTCCTGCTCCCGCGGCGACTTCTGTCTCGAGCGCACCGGCGGCGACGGTGAAGACCGCGCTGAACCCGGCAGCGGCATGGCCGTTCCCGACGGGCAGCCGTCCGTAAGTTGGACGAGCGGTAGAAGTACTTCGACACGTCGTACTCCGTGTCGATGATCGAGTAGCGCTTAAGTAGCAGCATGACCGAGCGCTACTCGGTCAGGGTCCCGTTGCCGGGTTTCTGGCGACGGGATTTTTTTTGCCCCGGCGCAAGCGGTGGCTGCGGGATGCGCTTCAGAATCCGCAGGCGAAAAAAACGCATGCACAGGGGAGGGCATGCGTGTGAGGTCGTCGCGGCGGCATAAAGCCTCGCCGCGCGAGAGGGGAAACTTAGTGCGTGACGCGCGTCACGCCTCCGCTGGAGAGCAGTCGCACGCGCTCGCCCGCGCGGAAGATCTCGCCGGTGGCGCTTTGGGTGATGGCGCGCATGTCGCCGTTGTCGAGTCGCACGGTGATTTCGAGACCGTCGTGCACTGCAGCGCCGTTCTCGATCGAGTTGCCGGCGACCGCGCCCGCGAGACCGCCGATGATGCCCGTGACGATCGAGCCGCGCCCGCCGCCGATTGCGCTGCCGGCAACCGCACCCAGCGCGCCGCCGCCGATCGCGCCCAGACCGCTCGGCTGGCCGTTGTTCGAACTGATCTTCACCGCGCGCACGCTGTCGACCGTGCCCATGCGGACCGTTTCTTCCCGCTGTGCTTGCGACGCCGTGTACACGTCCGCGGAACTGCTGTTATACGCACACCCCGACATGGTCAGCGAACCGACGATCAAGGCGGCCACGACCAGGCGACTCGTTGTTCTCATTCCCTACACTCCAATAGCTCTCGGCATTACGGCAGGTCGTATCCGAACGCCTGCTTGAACCGCTCGTTGATCTCCGCCCGGCTGGGCGCGTAGTTTTGTGGGCCCTGGTGTTCGATCTTCAGCGCGCCCATCAGGCTTGCGAGCCGGCCGGTGGTGGCCCAGCCAAGCTTGTTCTCGATGCCGTACAGCAGGCCGCCGCGGAAAGCGTCGCCGCAGCCTGTCGGGTCGAGCACTTGCTGTGCCTTGACCGCCGGAATCGCTTCGACGCCGCCCGCGTGATAAATCTGCGCGCCCTGCTCGCCGAGCGTGACGATCAGCGCCTCGACCTTGCCGGTGATTTCTTCGATCGACCAACCGGTTTTGTTGCTCACCAGTTTGGCTTCGTAGTCATTGACCGCTACATACGTAGCGAGTTCAATCATGCGCCGCAGCGACGCACCGTCGAAGAGCGGCAACCCCTGGCCCGGATCGAAGATGAACGGCACGCCCGCGGCTGCCAGATGCTCGGAATGCTGGATCATGCCGTCGTAGCCGTCGGGCGCGACGATACCCAGCGTGATGCCCTTCGCCTCATCGGCGCGATTCAGGTGCGACTGCATCATCGCGCCAGGATGGAACGCGGTGATCTGATTGTTTTCCAGATCCGTGGTGATCATCGCCTGGGCCGAATAGGTGTCCGGCACCACCAGCACGCTTTCCGTCGACAGGCCGAGTTGCTTGAAGCGGTCCATGTAGAGCTGCGCGTCGACCGAGCCCAGCGTGCCCATGATGCGCGCGTCGCCGCCCAGCAGATGCAGCGAGTAGGCAATGTTGCCCGCACAGCCGCCGAACTCGCGGCGCATGGTCGGCACGAGAAAGCTCACGTTCAGAATGTGGACCTGCTCCGGCAGGATGTGCTCCCGGAAGCGGCCTTCGAAAGTCATGATGTTGTCGTAGGCGAGCGAGCCGCAAATGAGCGTAGCCAAGGCGAGCGTCCTGTAAAAACGATAAAGGAAAAGGGAGCGTCGATGCGACAGCGCCGCGCATGAAGCGCGGCGCCGGAGTTCGTACGCGAAGGGTTTACTTCAGCGCGGCGAGTGCTGCGTCGTAGTTCGGTTCGTTCTTGATTTCGCCGACCAGTTCAGCGTGAACGACCTTGTCGTTCTCGTCGATCACCACCACGGCGCGAGCCGTCAGGCCGGTCAGCGGGCCGCTCGTCACGTCGACGCCGTAGGCTTGCGCGAACTCATGGCCACGGAACGTGGATGCCGTGACGACGTTCTCGATGCCTTCGGTCGTGCAGAAGCGCGATGCGGCGAACGGCAGATCGCCCGACACGACGATCACCGACGTGTTGGTCAGCTTGGCGGCGGCTTCGTTGAACTTGCGGGTCGAGGTGGCGCAGGTCGGCGTGTCGAGGCTCGGGACGATGTTCAGCACTTTGCGCTTGCCGGCGAAATCGGCCAGCGACACCGGCTTCAGATCCTTGCCGACCAGCGAGAAAGCGGGAGCGGCCTGGCCGACCGACGGGAACGTGCCGGCTACTTCAATCGGGTTGCCACCCAGCGTGACTTGACTCATGTTGTTGTGCTCCGAAAATTCGTCAGTAATGACGGTGGACGTACCCGGTCGGTGCCGGGCACGCATGAATGCGTTACGGATAAAAAATCTGTACGCGGAAATTGGAAGCGACCGCATTGCCCGTGTCGAGATGCACGATCATGGTCTGAGTCGTGTGCGCGGGCAGGCCGGCCGCGATCGGCGTGCCGGGCGGGACATAGTCTTGCGGCCACAGCACGCGGCGCACCGCGACGTTGTTCTGGTCGTCGAGCAGCGTGAGTTCGATCGCCGGATAGGCGAGCGCAATATTGAAGCGGTTGCGCAACGGCATCTTCAGTTCGAGCTTGTGCGGGCCGTCGATCTGCCGCAGATCGGACGGTTCGACCTGCAAGCCGTCGATGTCGTGCGGCGGCGTGACGAGGCAGCCGAGCGTCGCGCAGGCCTTCGCGTAGAGCGTCTGGGAGCGCGGCAAGTACACCATCACCGTTTCGCGCTGCCACCAGGCGAGTTGCGCGAGCAGCGCGATGATCAACAGCCCCGCCACCACCGAGCCGACGATGACCCAGCCCATGCGCCGCGGCTCGGGCGGGCGCGTTTCGCGCACGACCGGGAAGGGATCGGTGCCATCGTTGACCGGTTGCACGGAGAAGGGCTCGCCGCTGGCGGCGAGCGGGGCGTTGCTCATGGGCGCCGGGCCGGCGGCAGCGGTCGGGCTGGCGGCAGCAAAGCCGGCCGCGTCCGCAGCCGCACCTACGCCGCCCGCGCCGAAACGCGGCTCGTTGTCGCGGATGCCATGCAACGTGGCCGATTCATCCGGCGCCGGCTCTTCCTGCGGAGCGTCAGAAGCGCGCTCGGTCTTGTGCCAGACGCGCGGCGCTTCTTCCACAGGCGGATCGACCTGATAGGCGAATGGCTCGAGCGGCGCGTCCGCCAGCATCGGTTCGTGGTCGGGTGGAACGGGCGCGGTGAACGCGCCGGGCGGCAGTTCGGGTTCGGTGGCGTGGCGCGGCGTGACCGCGACGCCTGCGCCGGTGGACACCGGCGAGAGCGGCACATTGCCGGCGTGGTGGCGCAGACGGTTGTCGATGGCCGCGTCGGGGGCCGGCGCCCACGGGTCCCATGCTTCGGCGCTGAAGTCAGGGTCTTTCGGGCGCACGCCCGACAGCGCTTCGATCGCCGCGGCTGCGGCGACCGGTTTGGCGGTGGAGAAGTCGCCGCCTTCGGTAATGTCGAACAGGCTGCTCGACGCGTCGAACACTTCGTGGCAATGCCCGCAGCGCACGAGCCCGCGGCGTAGCGCGAGCTGTTCCGTTTGCAGGCGGAAGACGGTTTCGCAGAAGGGGCAACGCGTTGCCAGGAGCATATTGAGCCGATAAGCCGGAAGGCCGTTGGTTGGACAATACGCCTTATTCTAATGGCTTTCGCGGCGCGTTCCCGACAGACATACCCAACCTTCGTGTTCGCGCCAGACGCTGATGTCGATCCATCGTGCGTAGACCTGCGCGACTTCGTCCGCCTGCCGCGCCAGAATGCCCGACAGCGCGATCCGGCCACCCGGCTTGACCTTCGACGAGAGCATCGACGCCATCAGCTTGAGCGGATTGGACAGGATATTGGCGACTACGATATCGAACTCGCCGGTGGGGCATTCGTCGGGCAAACCGTACGTGACTTCCGCGCGATTGCGCTCGCTGTTATGACGTGCCGACTCCACCGCTTGCGGGTCGATGTCGATGCCGTACACCGGATCGGCGCCGCACTTCTTCGCGAGGATCGCCAGAATGCCGGAGCCGCAGCCGTAATCGAGCACGGACTGTCCGGGCTGCACCGATTGCTCCAGCCATTCCATGCAAAGCCGCGTGGTGGGATGGCTGCCGGTGCCGAAGGCGAGTCCCGGATCGAGTTCCAGCACGAGTGCTTCCGGGTCCGGCGCATCGTGCCACGACGGCACGACCCAGATGCGTTCGCCGATCTTGATCGGATCGAACTGCGACTGCGTGAGCCGCACCCAATCCTGCTCCTCGACTTCACGCACGGTGAACGAAGGCGCTGCTTCCAGGCCGATTTCATTGGCCGCGGCAGTCAGCAGTACCGCCGGCTCGTGTTCCGGCGCGAGCAGTGCGATCACGCGTGAACGCTGCCATGCCGTGCGATCCGGCGTGAGACCGGGCTCGCCGAACAACGGCTGCTCGTCGGGCGTGTCGGCGTCCGCGTCTTCGACCGACACGGACAACGCGCCCAACTCGAGCAGCGCGTCGGAGAATTCCTCCGCGTGCTCGCGTGCCAGTTCGGCGATCAGTTCCCGGTAGCTCATGAGTTACGCTTCTTCCGGCGCGGCCTGCTGCTTCGCGGCCAACCGGTTTTCGAGGTAGTGAATGCTGGTGCCGCCTTCGACGAACTTCGCGTCCAGCATCAGCTCGCGGTGCAACGGGATGTTGGTCTGAATGCCTTCCACCACCATTTCCGACAGCGCGATGCGCATGCGCTTGATCGCCTGCTCGCGCGTCGCGCCGTAAGCGATCAGCTTGCCGATCATCGAATCATAGTTCGGCGGGACGAAGTAGCCGTTGTAGGCATGCGAGTCGACGCGGATGCCGGGGCCGCCCGGCATATGCCACGACGTCAGGCGTCCCGGCGACGGAATGAACTTGAACGGATCTTCCGCGTTGATCCGGCATTCGATCGCGTGACCCTTGAACACGATGTCGCGCTGACGGAAGGCGAGCTTTTCGCCGGCCGCAATGCGGATCTGTTCCTGCACGATGTCGACGCCCGTGATCAACTCGGTCACCGGGTGCTCGACCTGCACGCGCGTGTTCATTTCGATGAAGTAGAACTCGCCGTTTTCATACAGGAACTCGAAGGTACCCGCGCCGAGATAGCCCATCTTCTTGCAGGCGTCCGCGCAACGATCGCCGATGCGGTCGATCAGGCGGCGTGCAATACCCGGCGCCGGCGCTTCTTCGATCACTTTCTGGTGACGCCGCTGCATCGAGCAGTCACGTTCGCCGAGCCAGACGGCGTTCTTGAACGAATCCGCCAACACCTGGATTTCGATGTGCCGCGGGTTCTCCAGGAATTTCTCCATGTAGACCTGCGGGTTGCCGAACGCGCGGCCGGCTTCTTCGCGCGTCATGTTGACCGCGTTGACGAGCGCCGCTTCCGTGTGGACCACGCGCATGCCGCGGCCACCCCCGCCGCCGGCCGCCTTGATGATGACGGGATAGCCGACCTGGCGGGCAATCTTCACGATCTCTTTGGGATCTTCCGGCAATGCGCCTTCCGAGCCCGGCACGCAAGGCACGCCGGTCTTGATCATGGTCTGCTTGGCCGTGACCTTGTCGCCCATCATCCGGATGGTTTCCGGGCGCGGGCCGATGAAGGTGAAGCCGGACTGTTCGACACGCTCGGCGAAGTCGGCGTTTTCCGAGAGGAAGCCGTAGCCGGGGTGGATCGCTTCGGCGTCGGTCACTTCCGCCGCGCTGATCAGCGCGGGCATGTTCAGATAGCTCAGGTTCGAAGGCGCAGGGCCGATACAGACCGCCTCGTCGGCGAGCTTCACGTACTTGGCTTCCTTGTCGGCTTCCGAATAGACGACGACTGTCTTGACGCCAAGCTCGCGGCAAGCGCGCTGGATACGAAGCGCGATCTCGCCACGATTGGCAATGAGGATTTTTTCAAACATAGCGGGTTTTCGACTCATCAATGGGCGCCGGGTTGATCACAACGCCGGCTGCCTCAGAGGATCGGTCGCGCGCCCTGATAGCGGGCGCGCGGGCGGCATGCGCAAAACAGTGCGCTAGGCGTGCCGCGTCAGCCGACCACGAACAGCGGTTGGCCGTACTCGACCGCCTGGCCGTTTTCGACGAGAATTTCCTTCACCACGCCGGATTTGTCCGACTCGATTTCGTTGAGCAGCTTCATGGCTTCGATAATGCAGATCGTCTGGCCTTCCTTGACCGTGTCGCCTACCTGGACGAACGGATCGGCGCCCGGCGACGGCGCGCGGTAGAAGGTGCCGACCATCGGCGAGGTCACCACATGGCCTTGCGGCGCGGCGGGGGCCGGCGTGGCCGGTGCGGCCGCTGCCGGCGCTTCGCCGCCAGCGGCGGGCAGCGGCTGCGCGTATTGCGGCGCATACGAGGCGGACGGTTGCACGTAAACCGGCGGCGCATTCTTGACGATGCGAACCTTGCCTTCGCCCTCGGTCACTTCGAGTTCGGAAATACCGGACTCCGAGACGAGGTCGATCAGAGTTTTCAGTTTACGTAGATCCATCAGGAAGCCCCTTTCAATGCGTAAAGTGCCGGCGCGTGCGCAGCCGGCGCAAATTAGACGTGTTTGGAATCAGCCGCGCGACGAGCCGGCCGAGAGCCGGTCGAGCGCGAATTCGAGCGCGTACAGATAGCCCTTCCAGCCGAGGCCGCAGATCACGCCCTCCGCCTGGTCGGAGAAATACGAGTGATGCCGGAACGGTTCGCGACGATGCACGTTCGACAGATGAATCTCGACGAACGGGATGCCGACCCCCGCCAGTGCGTCCCGAAGGGCCACGCTGGTGTGCGTGTACGCGGCGGGATTGATCAATATGAAATCGGTGTTTTCAGTCCGGGCGGATTGGATGCGGTCCACCAGAGCGCCTTCATGATTGCTCTGGAACGACGCGAGTTCGGCGCCTGCGTCCGCTGCGCGGTCCGCCAGCGCCTGATCGATCTGCGGCAAGGTCACGCGACCGTAGACCTCGGGTTCCCGGGTACCGAGAAGGTTGAGGTTGGGTCCGTGCAGTACCAGCAGTCGCGTCATGGTCGCTTCTTTTTCCGTGGAATTGGGCGCACTTTAGCGCTGATTAGAGAAACTTGTCTAGTTTCCCGCGCGTATGGATCGATTGTGGCGCCCTTTTGCCACGGCTGCGGGCGCTCATCTTCTCTCAAATCCGCGCGATTTGCGCGTATTTTTGCGCGTTCAACAGGTAAGTGAGTGTCAAAAGAATGTGAAATTTAAAGCGCGTCGAGCGTCTGTTTCAGCGCTTGCGGGTCGATTTGTCCTAATTTTGTCGAGCGAATGTTGCCTTTTGCGTCGATTACGACGGTAAAGGGCAGGCCGCCCGCCGTATTGCCGAACGCGCGCGCGAGGTCGGCGCCGCCGAAGCCGGTTACGTAGACCGGGTACGCCACTTTCACTTTTTGCAGGAACGCCTGAACGTTTTTATCCGAATCGACGCCAAGTCCAACGAACTGGATGCCTTTTTTCGCGTAATCGTGCTGAAGCTGCGAGAGTGCGGGCATTTCTTCGACGCAAGGCCCGCACCACGAGGCCCAGAAGTTGACGACGATTGGGTGCCCTTTAAGCAAATTTAGCGTCTGTGGCTTGCCGTCCACCGTGGTCACCGGCGCGGTCCACAGTTGGGCGACCGCGCTTTCGGCCGAAGCCGGCTGCGACGCATGCGCGACTTCGGCGCCGCCGTTCAGCCAGTGGTTCGCCAGCACACCGCCGCCCGCAGCGACGATGGCGATAAGCGCACCCGCCAGAATCCGTCTCATATTCATCCTGGTCAGTCTAGTTGGTTGAGGGAGCGACGCCGCTGCTGTCGAGCAGCGTCTGAACGGCCTGCAGGTTCGCGCGCGCCGTGCGGCCGCGCGTGTCGGCGCGTACCGCGCCGCGCAGGTCGTCGGTCTCGTAAAGCGCGACGTGTACGCCGACCGGCTCCGCGTCGCGCCCTTCGTTAGTGGGCCGCCACAGGAAGCTGAGCGTTTCGACGTAGCCGCGGCCGGCAAAATGCCGCGTTTCCGAGACGTCGTACTGGATGTTCGCGTTCAGAAAGTAGATCGCGACTTCTTTCGGATTGTCGCAGAACACCTGAAGGTGAATGTCCGAGTGTTCGCCGGCGGTGCCGCCGAGCACCGCGCCGGTCAGATAGGGGTTGAACGGCGCGAGCCGCTCCATCCAGTCGACGGCGATACAGCGCAGCCGACGTAACAGCGCAGGCTGGCTGTCACCCTGAAACAGCGACTGATATTCCCGGATTTCTTCCTCAATCTGGTCGTTATCCGGCAGCCATTCGCCGGCAACGCGGCTCTCGCCGACAACCTGCCGGGCCGCTTTGCGCTTCGCCGTGGCGTAATCCAGACCGTCTTCGGCGATCATGCGCGCAGCCGCGATGGCGATTTCCTCACGCACGCGCTGCGGATCGAAGTGTGATTTGCGAACCATCCCCCGATCATACTAGAGAATGATGACGGCCTTTCCTGGCGGGTCGCAGCGCGCGTCGGGCCACGGGCCGCGCGGACCAGGCGTTCGTAGGGCGATCCGGAGGCGTCGGTTACAATAGCGTCCTTTGCAGACGGTCGTTTCGGCCGCTCTTCTGCGCTCCCATCCCTCTCAGGAAAACGCCGGGCCGCCCCAGGTTTTCTTGCCCCCTCGGGGGCCTGGCGCGAAGCGGCAGGTTAGGGGCCCTTCCAGGAAAAACGCCCGCGCGGCACGACAGGCTTATGCACATCCACATCCTCGGTATTTGCGGCACGTTCATGGGCGGTCTCGCGGTCCTCGCGCGCGGCGCGGGCCACACCGTGACGGGTTGCGACGCCGGCGTCTATCCCCCCATGAGCACGCAGCTGGAGGCGCAAGGCATTGGTCTGATAGAAGGTTACGACGCGGACCAGCTGAACGGCCTGAACGCGGACCTGTTCGTGATCGGCAACGTGGTCTCGCGCGGCAAACCGCTAATGGAAGCCATTCTCGACCGCGGCCTGCCGTATACCTCCGGTCCGCAATGGCTCGGCGAGCATGTGCTGAACGGTAAATGGGTGCTGGCGGTGGCCGGCACGCACGGCAAGACAACCACCAGCTCCATGCTGACCTGGCTGCTCGAAGACGCCGGCCTCAATCCGGGCTTCCTGATCGGCGGTGTGCCGCTGAATTTCGGCGTGTCGGCCCGGCTGACCGATTCCAGCTTCTTCGTGATCGAAGCCGACGAGTACGACACGGCCTTCTTCGACAAACGCTCCAAGTTCGTCCACTACCGGCCCAAAACTGCCGTGCTGAACAACCTCGAATTCGATCACGCGGACATTTTCCCCGATCTGGCCGCGATCGAAACGCAGTTCCACCATCTGATCCGCACCGTGCCGGGCATTGGCCGGATCGTGACGAACGGCCGTGAAGACGCGCTCGAGCGCGTGCTGACGCGCGGTTGCTGGAGCGAAGTGGAGCGCTTCGGCGTGCAGGGCGGCTGGGAAACCCTGCCGGCGGAAGACGGCGTGCCCGTCGACGAGCGTTTCGCCGTCTATCACAACAGCGAACGCGTCGGCGTGGTCGAGTGGCAGGTGCAGGGCGAGCACAACCGCATGAATGCGCTAGCCGCGATCGCCGCCGCGCGCCATGTCGGCGTGCCGCCAGCGCAGGCCGCCCAGTCGCTGGCGAGCTTTCGCAACGTCAAGCGTCGCATGGAGGTGCGCGGCAGTGTCGACGGCGTGACCGTCTACGACGACTTCGCGCATCATCCCACCGCCATCGACACGACCCTGGCCGGGCTGCGCGCCCGCGTGGGCCGTGACAACACGCGCATTCTCGCCGTGCTGGAGCCGCGCTCGAACACCATGAAGCTTGGTGTGATGAAAGCGCAGTTGCCGGCCAGCCTTGCCGACGCCGATCTCGTATTCGGCTACGGCGCGCCGACCGGCCGCGACGCGCTCGGCTGGAACCTCGGCGAGGCGCTCGCGCCGCTCGGCGGCAAGGCGCAGGCCTTCGACAATCTCGACGCGCTGGTCAAAGCGGTAGTCCACGCAGCGCGCCCCGGCGACCAGATTCTGGTGATGAGCAACGGCGGCTTCGGCGGCGTGCATCAGAAACTGCTCGACGCTCTTTCCGCGCGAGGCACTTCGTGATCCTTTATCTGCACGGTTTCCGCTCGTCACCCAATTCGTTCAAGGCGCGCGTGCTGGCGGCGCGGCTCGTCGAACTTGGCCGCGGCGACGAATGGTGCTGCCCCATGCTGCCGGTTTCACCGTTCGAGACGGTGGCGCTTGCCGAATCGCTGGTAGCTGCCGCGAAACCAGAAAACGTCACGCTGATCGGCAGTTCGCTGGGCGGCTACTTCGCCACCTATCTGGCCGAGAAGCACGGCTGGCCGGCGGTGCTGCTGAACCCGGCGGTCGTACCGCAGCGCGATCTGAGCGCTTATCTCGGCGAGCAGCCGTTGTGGCACGGCGGCGGCAGCATCGTCGTCGAGCCGCATCATCTGGATGAGCTGCGCGAGCTCGGCGTCGCGTCGATCACGCGGCCCGAACGCTATTATTTGATAGCCGCCACCGGCGACGAAGTGCTCGACTACCGCGAAATGCTCGCGCACTATCCCGGCGCACGCACTACGCTGATCGAAGGGAGTGACCACGCGATCAGCGAGTTCGCGCAATACGTCGACGAAGTGCTGGCTTTTTGCGACGCGGAAGACGTCGAGCCGCCGGCGCCGCGCGAAGCCGCCTGAGGCCGGGCATTCCGGCAGCGAGGCATTAGCCGCTGCTCATCAGATTCATGCCGCCGGCGCGCGCGTATCGCGCCGCGGATCCACTACCACGAACACGTTGCCGTGCCGCGCACGCAGTGACCGATCGCTGAGCAAGATCGGGCGCGCCGGCAGATGCAAGTCAGAACGAGAGTATTGAGTGAACGTTTTCTTCGAGGAATCGGGCAGTTTCAAGGCCGGCAGCGTGCTGTCGCGCCAGGGCGACGCTTTTCAGGTCGAGTTGCCGGGCGGCCGCCGCGCCAAGGTGCGCGCGAAAGATGTGCTGATCGAATTCGACAAGCCGAGTGCGGCCGAACTGATGCAGCAGGCCGACGCCGCCGCGCAGGAGATCGATCTGGACTTCCTGTGGGAATGCGCGCCTGACGACGAATTCCCGTTCGCCACGCTTGGCGCCGAGTACTTTGGCGAACGCTTCGGCTCGATCGAGCGCGCCGCGCTGGTGCTGCGCCTGCATGGCTCGCCAGTGTATTTCCGCCGCAAGGGCCGTGGCATCTATCAGCGCGCGCCGCAGGAGCAACTGAAGATGGCGCTCGCCGGGCTGGAGCGCAAGCGTCAGCAGGCGCTGGTGCAGGCCGGCTATGAAGAAGAGTTGAAGGCCGGCCGGCTGCCGGAAGCCTTTACCGGCAGCAAGGCGCTGGCGCTGTTGACCAGGCCCGACAAGAACACGATCGAATACAAGGCGCTCGAAGGCGCTGCGGCGGCGCGCGGCATTTCGCAAGCGCGCCTGATGCTCGAATGCGGCGCCATTCCGTCGGCGCGTGCGTTGCACGAAGCGAAATTCCTCTCCGAGTTTTTCCCGCACGGCACCGGCTTTCCGCCGGTCACCGTAGGCAGCGTGCCGGAAGATCTGCCGGAAGCGGACGTGCAGGCGTTCTCGATCGACGACATCACCACCACCGAAATCGACGATGCGTTCTCCGTCGAGCATCTGGCGGATGGCCGCGTGCGGATCGGCGTGCATATCGCCGCGCCGGCGCTCGGCATTCAGCGCGGCGACGAGGTCGACGCGATCGCGCGCACGCGCCTTTCCACCGTGTATATGCCGGGCGACAAGATCACCATGCTGCCCGACAGCGTCGTCGAAGCGTTCACGCTGGCCGAAGGCGGCTTGCGCCCGGCGCTTTCGCTGTATGTGATCGTCAATCGCGAGACGCAGGAAATCGTCGCGAGCGAAACGCGCGCCGAGCGCGTGTTCGTGAAGAACAATCTGCGCCACAACACGCTCGACGAACTGGTCACCGAAGAGGCGCTGGCCGCCGGCGCCGGCGACTATCCGCACAAGGACGACATCGCCGTGTTGTGGCCGTTCGCGCAGGCGCTGTTCGAAAAGCGTCAGGCCGCTCGCGCCGGTTATGGTCTGCGTCGCGAAGTGCAGCGCAATACCGACTTCAACTTCTACGTGGAAGGCGAGCACGTCACGATCACGCCGCGCCGGCGTGGTTCGCCGCTCGATACGATCGTCGCCGAACTGGCGATTCTCGCGAACTCGTCATGGGGCGCATTTCTGCATGATCACGGCGTGCCGGGCATCTATCGCACGCAGCGTGCATTCGGCGCGCCGACCGGCCCCAAGCGCACGCGCATGCAGACCAATGCCGCGCCGCACGAAGGCCTCGGCGTCACGCAATACGCGTGGAGCACGTCGCCGCTGCGCCGTTATGTCGACCTGGTGAACCAGTGGCAACTGATCGCCTGCGTGCAGCATGGGGTGACCGCGAAACTGGCCGCGCCGTTCAAGCCGAAAGACGCCGACCTGTTTGCCGTCGTGCAAGGTTTCGACGACACCTATACCGCGTACGCCGATCACCAGCGCCGCATGGAGTACTTCTGGTGCCTGCGCTGGCTGAAGCAGGAGAACAGGAAGCAGGTGGTGGCGTCGGTGGTGAAGGGCGATCTGGTGCGCCTCGAAGAGATTCCTCTGCTGCTGCATGTGCCGGGCCTCGGCGTGCATGCGCGCGGCACGCGTTTGCAGATGGAAGTGATGTCGATCGATGAATTGACCGTCGAAGCGTCCGTGCGTCTCCTGCACGTGCTCGACGCGCCGACCGTGACGAGCGGCAGCGAGGCTGAAGAAGCGGACGAGGGCGAAGAAGAAATCATCGACGCCCCCGACGAGAGCGCCGAAGGCGAAGCCGAGGCTCAGGCCGAAGCCGAACTCGACGGCGACGAGGCGGCGACCGCGCCGGGCGACGCCGCAAGTGGCGAAGGCAAAGGCGAAAGCGAAAGCGAAAGCGCGAGCGATGCCACCACGCATCAGCATGTCGCGGAGCCGGGACGATGAGCGCCAGCGATTCACTCGACCGTTACGCGGTCATCGGCAATCCGGTCGGTCATAGCAAGTCGCCGTTCATTCACGGCCGCTTTGCCGCGCAGACCGGCGAGCCTGTCGAGTACGGCCGCCTGCTCGCGCCGGTGGATGCGTTCGTGCCGTCCGTGCGGGCTTTTATCGAAGCAGGCGGGCGCGGCCTGAACGTGACCGTGCCGTTCAAGCTCGAAGCGCACGCGTTCGCCGACACGTTGTCGCCGCGTGCGGCCGTCGCGGGCGCGGTGAACACGTTACGCGTCGATGCGAACGGTATTTACGGCGACAACACCGATGGCTTTGGTCTCGTGCGCGATATCGAGGTGAATCTCGGCGTGTCCCTGAAGCGCGCGCGCATTCTGTTGCTGGGTGCGGGCGGCGCCGCGCGCGGCGTGGTTCTGCCGATGCTGGAGCGTGCGCCGCATACGCTGACCATCGTCAATCGTACGGCGGCGAAGGCCGAAGCGCTGGTCGAGCAGTTCGCGCAGGCCGCGCGCGACGCGGCCTGCCGTCTGAGCGGCGGCAGCGCGCGGGCGATCGAAGCGGGCACGTATGACGTGATCGTGAACGCGACGGCAGGGAGCCTGGACGCGTCGTTGCCCGAGTGCGACGACCGCGCGTTCGGCAGCGGCACGCTCGCTTACGACATGATGTACGGCGCGCATCCGACGGTATTCATGGAGCACGCGCGGAAACTGGGCGCGCGCGGCGCCGATGGACTCGGCATGCTGGTCGAGCAGGCCGCCGAATCGTTTTACGTGTGGCGCGGCGTGCGGCCTGACGGCGCGCCGGTGCTGGCCGAATTGCGGGCGCTGTTGGCGGCGCCGTCGCACGCATAAAGTTGCGCGTCACCTTGCCGCACTCACCGACACGAGGATCTCGAGCACGATGACAGCAACGCGGCGCGTGAGCCGGCCAGGTCCGGTGCGGTGGATGTTTTATCTGGGGGCGGTGGTGGCGATTGCGTGGCTCGCGACGCAGGCGTTTTACTTCGCGCAGATCGCGGTGTGGAATTACGTGAATCCGCGGACTACCTCGTTTATGCGGTCGGACGCGTGGCGGTTGTCGCAGGATCGGCCGGATCTTTCCATGCAGCATACGTGGGTGCCGTATGACCAGATTTCGCGCAATCTGAAGCGGGCGATCATTGCTTCTGAAGATGCGAATTTTGTTAATAACAATGGGTATGAGACGGACGCTATTTTGCAGGCATGGGAGCGGAATAAGGCTAAGGGCAAGATTGTTCGTGGTGGGTCCACGATTACCCAGCAGTTGGCGCGGAATCTGTTTTTGTCGCGGGAGAAAAGTTATATCCGGAAAGGGCAGGAACTCATCATTACGTGGATGCTTGAGACCTTGATGGATAAGGAACGGATTTTTGAGATTTATCTCAACTCCGTTGAGTGGGGGAATGGGGTTTATGGGGCTGAGGCGGCAGCTCATTATTATTTCAAGACCTCGGCCAGTAAGTTGACTGCTGCGCAGTCGGCTCGTTTGGCAGTTATGTTGCCGCAGCCTAAGTATTTTGATGAGCATAGAGGGTCGCCGTATCTGGCGCAGCGCTCGCGGGTTATTGCCCGGAGGATGGGGGCGGCGGAGTTGCCTGATTAGATTTTTTTGCCTGTGCGGCGCTTGTTGGGTTGTGGTTCTGGGGTGTTGGCCTTTCCTTACATTCACGGTGGTTTATTAGCGTTGCCCCTTGTGCGGGGCGGCATTCACTTTCTTTGCGGCCGCGGCAAAGAAAGTAGGCAAAGAAAGCGGCTTACACATTCGTGGCCGATTGGTTGAATGTTTTCACACACGTACGCTACATTTATGGGGCCTGTCTCCAACTCTTTTTGCCGGCCTCATGTTTAGCGCGGTATCCACTCTGGCCCACGCAGACTCCCTTCCCAAGTTCACGGAGTGTCCCGCAGCGGTTGAGTCAGGACACATTTCGGTGCCACCGCCTGACATTTGCCGATACCAGGGGACGGCAATACAGGACCGTTATTCGTGACGCGGCCCACGGGCCGGTAAATTTCGCTGGGCATTATGTTCTTGTGACCTGGGGATGCGGGTCTGGTTGCGTCATGGCGGCGGCCATCGACGCCAAATCCGGCCGCGTCACTTCACTGCCGTTCACAGTCTTTGACTGGCCGATAGATGTAACCGAGCCGCTTTCTTACCGCGCAGACAGTTGCCTGCTTGGAGTGCATGGTAGCCGTAACGAAAGCACAGAGCGCGGCACCTACTATTACGCGTTTGACGGCAAGACGTTCTGCGCACGAGCGCAAACGAGCCCAAGCCTTAAGCCAGCCGGTTGACCAGCGATTTGGTTGCTCGTGGGCGTGTCGTTGCTAGCACGTTCGGCCCCGATACAGGTACGGTCATTCCCGGCACGTTGATCGAATTTATCGCGCCGCACAGTATCGGGGAGCTATAACGGCGCCAATCGCGGCCACATTGACCGCAGCGCTAGACAAGATAGCGAGCGAGTCGGATCTTAACGAGATTCGTATCAATCGCCGACAGCAGCAACTGTCGAAGGCAACAGAAAGCCCGTGCGCCACGCGGGCTTTCTGTTCGTCCGGGCGCGCCAGGATCAGCCTGGGCGGCCTCGGCCAGTGCGGTTGATATATGCACGATCGAGGATGGCCAGCGTCTCATGCAGCTTCGTTTCGCGTGCCTTGAGGTAGCGCGGCGTCATGCGGCCGTCCGTATGGCCGAGAATCTTCTGGGCGAGATACTCGCTCGCGCCTTCGTTAATCAGTCGGGTGGCGGTGTGGTGGCGCGTGTCCATGAAGCGGAAGCTCTCGACCTTCGCGGCGCGCCTGATCTTCGTCCAGTCGCGCACTTCGCGTAGGCGTTCGCCTATCTCGTTGGTGAACACAAATTCAAACCGGGTCCGACGGCGCCACGCCTTGAGCACGGCCAAGGCCTCGTCGTTCAGCGGCACCGCGCGGTGCCGCTTGACCTTCGATGACCACGGCTCGCCGTTCACCGTCCTGGCTTTCCAGTCAATCGCGGTCCAACGCATGCGCAGCAGTTCCGAACGGCGCAGCGCGGTATTGATCGCAACGAGGATTCAGCACGCGCACAGGCCGGCGTGTCCGCCGTCAGGTCCGTGCGCCTGATCTGGTCCAGCACCAGTTCGCGGGCACGCTCCGCGTCCATGTCGTCCGCGACCTTGCCGAGCGTCACGCGCCACCGTGAATGCAAGGAAAGACCAAGACACCAAGAACACAGACACAAAAAAGCCCACGTCAACCAAAAATCCCATTATATGAATCAAACATTCACATATTGGAGCTTTCTCAAAAACCGCCCTACAATCCAACCCAACGCCCAAAGCGCCGCACCGGCAAAGCAACCCTTCCGCCGCCAAAGCGCCAAAAAGCCAAAAAAGCAGCAGCAAAAAAAACCGGAGACAAAGCCCAACCATGCCTAAAACCCAAAGGCAGCACCCCCGCGCCCGCCGCACGGCGAGCACCCAAGGCCTTCTCTCCGGCCCCGCGCTGTAAGCGCAAAGAAAACCACCGAAAAGCGAATCGCCATGAACAAAGCGATGCCCACTCACGCCGCGACCGCGTCCGAAGCCGATCTGGCGCCATCCGCCGATCAGGCGCCCCGCGCCGCCCCGCGTCCCTCGCCCGCCGCCAAAGTGCCTCGCGCCAGCACAGGAATCCAACCGCCTCCGGTCGACGGAATCGCCTTACCCAGCACGCTGCTCGACATCACACCGCAACAAGCCGGCACGCAAACGCTGCTGCGCGGCCTCGCGATCCTGGAAGCCGCCGCCGCCGGCGTACGCGACCTGCGCACCTTCGGCGCCGCGCTCGGCACGACCCGCAGCACGACGCATCGACTGGTGAGCAGCCTCGTGCAAGCGCGCTATCTGCGCCAGGTGCAAGGCGGCTATCTGCTCGGCCCGAAGCTGATCGAACTCGGCACCATCGCGCTCGAACAGATGCCGCTCACCGCGGTTGCCCGTCAGCACCTCGAATCGCTTGCGGAGCAAACCCTCGACACCATCCACCTCGGCGTGCGCGACGGCGACGACGTCCTGTACATCGACAAGATCCCCGGCACCCGTGGCCTCGAAATGCGCTCGCGCGTCGGCCACCGCATGCCGCTGGCGTCGACGGGAATCGGCAAGGCGATGATGCTCGATCTCACACCGGACGTCTGGCAATCGCTCTTCGACGCATCGCGGCGCGCGCTCGCCGGCGTCAGCTTCAAGCCGGATAACCGCCCCGACGCGCAGACCTTCATGCAACGCATGGCCAACTACGCCGCGGGCGGCTACACCTTCGACCTCGAAGAAAACGAAGCGTCGATCCGCTGCGTCGCGGCGCCCGTGCGCGATGCTTCGGGCGCCGTGGTGGCGGCGCTCTCGGTGGCGAGCACGATTCCGTACATGTCGCTCGAACGCATGGATGAACTGATTCCGGTCGTGCAGCGCGAGGCACGCGCGATCTCGGAAGAACTCGGCTGGCGCGCCCCGCAACCGGCCACCCGTAGGATCAAGCGATGAAGCACGCGGGTTCTCCCACGCCGACAGCCAGTCACGCGGCGGCAGGCGCGGTCGACGCCAGCCACGCGCACGCCGCGCTGATCGCGCTCGACTGGGGCACGACGTCGCTGCGCGCGTATCTGTACGACGCGTCCGGCAACGTGCTGGCCACGCGCGGCTCGGCGGCGGGCATCATGAACCTGCCGTGCAGCGCGGATCAGGGCGGCTTTGACGCGGCTTTCGACGACGCCTGCGGCGCCTGGCTCGAGCACGCGCCCGCCGTGCCGGTGATCGCGGCAGGGATGGTCGGCAGCGCACAAGGCTGGCTGGAAGCGCCGTACGTGGACACGCCGGCGAGCGCCGATGCGCTGGTGGCCGGCATCGTTCGCGTCAAGGCGGCGTGCGGCGTCACGCTGCATATCGTGCCGGGCGTCCTGCAACGTGGCGAACTGCCCAACGTGATGCGCGGTGAAGAAACGCAGATTTTCGGCGCGCTCGGCCAGGAAGCGGGCGCCGCGAACGCGGCCGACAGCGGCAAGCGCTCGCTGATCGGCCTGCCCGGCACTCACGCGAAATGGGCGGTGGTGCAGGCGGGCCGGATCGAACGTTTTCACACCTTCATGACCGGCGAAGTATTCGCGGCCCTGCGCGACCATACGATCCTCGGCCGCACGATGGACACGCCGGATCGTCCGGATACGGGCGCATTCCTGCATGGCGTGAACATCGCCCGGGAAAAGGGCCAGGCGGGTGTGCTCGCGACCATATTTAGCGCGCGCACGCTCGGCCTCACCGGACAACTTTCGCGTGAACAGCAGCCCGACTATCTGTCGGGATTGCTGATCGGGCACGAACTGGCCGGCCTCGACGCCGTGCTCGCGCAACAGCAAAGCGCACTCGCCGGGCAAAGCCTGCGCCTGATCGGCAACGAAGCGTTGTGCGAGCGCTATCGCCTCGCGCTGACGCAATTCGGCTGCACCCAGGCGGAGTTGGTCAAGCACGCCACCGAGCGCGGCTTGTGGCGCGTCGCCTCGCAGGCGGGGCTCGTCAAACCTGCGCCCCAAGCGGCGCGTGCGGGCTAACCGGCAGCACCGCCGCTCACGAAACAAGGAACCGACATGCAACCTCATATCAATCTGCCCGCTCCGTATCTGCCGCACCCGGGTTTGATCGCGGCGTTCGAAGCGTGTCCGCTGATCGCGATCATGCGCGGCGTGACGCCCGCGGATGCCGCCGCTCACGGTCAGGCGCTTTACGAAGCCGGTTTCCGGATCGTCGAAGTGCCGCTGAATTCGCCGCAACCGTTCGACAGCATCGCCGCGATCCGCAAGGCGCTGCCGGCCGACGCGATCGTCGGCGCGGGCACGGTGCTGCATCCCAGTTTCGTCAACGACGTGAAGTCGGCGGGCGGCGAACTGATCGTCATGCCGCATAGCGACCCGGACGTGGTCAGCGCCGCCAAAGCGCAAGGCATGGCCTGCTCGCCGGGTGTCGCGACGCCCACGGAAGCGTTCATCGCGCTGAAGAACGGCGCGGACGTGCTGAAGATGTTCCCCGCCGAACAACTGGGCTGTCAGGTAGTGAAGGCATGGCGCGCGGTGATCGCGGCGGAAGTGCCGCTGGTGCCGGTAGGCGGCATCACGCCGGACAACATGGGGCCGTTTCTGAGCGCGGGCGCGAACGGCTTCGGTCTCGGCTCGGCGCTGTACAAGCCGGGCCAGAGCGCGGCCGTGACCGCGTCGCATGCGAAGGCGTTCATCAACGGTTTGCGTATCGCCCGCGCAGGGGCGAAGAAATGAAACGGCTTGCCGGCAAAGTGGCGCTTGTCACCGGAGCTGGACGCGGCATCGGCGCGGCGATCGCGTACGCGTTCGCGCGCGAGGGTGCGGCGGTGGTGCTGGCGGAACTGGATATCGAAACCGCGCAGCAGACAGCGGAGCATATCAAGTCGCAGACCGGTGCGCGCGTGCTCGCAGTGCACACCGACGTGACGCAGGCGGCCTCGGTTCAACACGCGGTGAGCGAGGCCGAACGCGTGTTCGGCGCGCCAGACGTGCTGGTCAACAACGCCGGCATCAACGTGTTCTGCGATCCGCTGACCATGACCGACGACGACTGGCGCCGCTGCTTCGCGGTCGATCTCGACGGCGTGTGGAACGGCTGCCGTGCAGTGTTGCCGGGCATGGTGGAGCGCGGCGCGGGGAGCATCGTGAATATCGCGTCGACGCACTCGTTCAAGATCATCCCGGGCTGCTTTCCGTACCCGGTTGCCAAGCACGGTGTGATTGGCCTCACGCGCGCGCTCGGCATCGAATACGCGCCGCGCAATGTGCGGGTCAACGCGATCGCGCCGGGTTACATCGAAACGCAATTGACGCACGACTGGTGGAACGAACAGGCCGATCCGGCCGCCGCGCAGCAGGCGACGCTCGATCTGCAGCCGATGAAACGCATCGGCCGCCCGGAAGAAGTGGCAATGACGGCGGTATTCCTCGCCTCGGACGAAGCGCCGTTCATCAACGCCACCTGCATCACGGTGGATGGTGGCCGCTCGGCGCTGTATCACGACTGATTTTTGCAGTACCCGGATTGCGCAGGGGCGCAACGAGTACACCGGACGACGCGCTGGCCGCGTGTGTCACACCCGGTACAAGAAGACGCGGCCGATACCTTCTCGTTATCAATTAGTCAGGAGACACGCATTATGAAACGTAGAATTTTCCTCACGCTGGCAGCAGCGGCGGCGGGTGTGCTCTTCAATGCACCGGTCGCGCAGGCCGCTGATCCGGTGAAGATCGGCTTCCTCGTGAAGCAGCCGGAAGAACCGTGGTTCCAGGACGAGTGGAAGTTCGCCGAGATCGCCGCCAAGGAGAAGGGCTTCACGCTGGTGAAGATCGGCGCGCCGTCGGGCGAGAAGGTGATGAGCGCAATCGACAACCTGTCGGCGCAGAAGGCGCAGGGCTTCGTGATCTGCACGCCTGACGTCAAGCTCGGACCGGGCATTGTCGCGAAAGCGAAAGCCGACGGCCTGAAGATGATGACGGTGGACGATCGTCTGGTCGATGGCGCGGGCAAGCCGATCGCGTCGGTGCCGCATATGGGTATCTCGGCGTACAACATCGGCAAGCAGGTCGGCGACGGTCTGGCTGCTGAAATCAAGAAGCGCGGCTGGGACATGAAGGACGTGGGCGCGATCGACGTGACCTACGAACAGTTGCCCACCGCGCATGACCGCACCAGCGGCGCAACCGACGCACTGGTCGCCGCCGGCTTCCCGAAAGCGAACGTGATCGCCGCGCCGCAAGCGAAGACCGACACGGAAAACGCGTTCAACGCGGCCAACATTGCGCTGACGAAGAATCCGAACTTCAAGCACTGGGTCGCCTACGGTCTGAACGACGAAGCCGTGCTCGGCGCGGTGCGCGCAGCGGAAGGCCGCGGCTTCAAGGCGGACAACATGATCGGTATCGGCATCGGCGGCTCGGACTCGGCACTCAACGAGTTCAAGAAGCCGTCGCCGACGGGCTTCTACGGCACGGTCATCATCAGCCCGAAGCGCCACGGCGAGGAAACCTCCACGCTGATGTACGACTGGATCACGCAAGGCAAGGCACCGCCGCCGCTGACCCTGACGACCGGCATGCTGGCCACGCGTGACAACGTCGCGGATGTGCGCCAGAAGATGGGCCTCGCGGCGAATTGAGCGGTTCGATTCGGTACGCGTGACATGAAGTGAACTGCCGGTGCGTCTTGCTCCAAAGATTGGCGCGCCGGTAGTAGCAATAAAAGATCAGCAGTAGAGACAGACGGTTCACACGAAGCAGCAATAACTTGCATGGGACCAGAGTAAGCGCTAAAGCGCTAACTCTGGTCGACCGCAATAACTTGCATGGGACCAGAGTAAGCGCTAAAGCGCTAACTCTGGTCGACATAGGAGGCGAAGTGTCGGCGACGCTACGTTTTGACAATATCGGTAAGGTCTTTCCAGGCGTGCGCGCGCTCGACGGTGTGTCCTTCGACGTCAACGTCGGCCAGGTGCACGGCCTGATGGGCGAAAACGGCGCAGGGAAATCGACCCTGCTGAAGATTCTCGGCGGTGAATATCAGCCCGATTCGGGCCGCGTGATGATCGACGGCAACGAGGTGCGCTTCACGAGCGCGGCGTCGTCGATCGCGGCGGGCATCGCGGTGATTCACCAGGAACTGCAATACGTGCCCGATCTCACGGTCGCGGAAAACCTGCTGCTCGGCCAATTGCCGAACTCGCTCGGCTGGGTCAACAAGCGCGAAGCCAAACGCTTCGTGCGCGAACGTCTCGAAGCGATGGGCGTGGCGCTCGATCCGAACGCGAAACTGCGCAAGCTCTCGATCGCGCAACGCCAGATGGTGGAAATCTGCAAGGCGCTGCTGCGCAACGCGCGCGTGATTGCGCTCGATGAGCCGACCAGTTCGCTGTCGCACCGTGAGACCGAAGTGCTGTTCAAGCTGGTGCGCGATCTGCGCGCCGACAACCGCGCAATGATCTACATCTCGCACCGCATGGACGAGATCTACGAGCTGTGCGACGCCTGCACGATCTTCCGCGACGGTCGCAAGATCGCCTCGCATCCGACGCTCGAAGGCGTGTCGCGCGACACCATCGTCAGCGAGATGGTGGGGCGGGAAATTTCGGACATCTATAACTATTCGGCGCGGCCGCTCGGCGAAGTGCGCTTCGCGGCAAAAGCGATCGAAGGCCACGCGCTCGCGCAGCCGGCCAGCTTCGAAGTGCGGCGCGGCGAGATCGTCGGCTTTTTCGGTCTGGTGGGCGCGGGCCGCAGCGAACTGATGCATCTGGTGTACGGCGCCGATCGCAAGAAGGGCGGCGAACTGGTGCTCGACGGCAAGCCGATCAAGGTGCGCAGCGCGGGCGAAGCGATCCGGAACGGCATCGTGCTGTGTCCTGAAGACCGCAAGGAAGAGGGCATCGTCGCGATGGCGAGCGTGTCGGAGAACATCAATATCAGTTGCCGCCGCCACTATCTGCGCGCGGGCATGTTCCTCGATCGCAAGAAGGAAGCGGAAACCGCGGACCGTTTCATCAAGCTGCTCAAGATCAAGACGCCGAGCCGCCGCCAGAAGATCCGCTTTCTCTCGGGCGGCAATCAGCAGAAGGCGATCCTGTCGCGCTGGCTGGCCGAGCCGGATCTGAAAGTCGTGATTCTCGATGAGCCGACGCGCGGCATCGACGTCGGCGCGAAGCACGAAATCTACAACGTGATCTATCAGCTTGCCGAACGCGGCTGCGCGATCGTGATGATTTCGTCGGAATTGCCGGAAGTGCTCGGCGTGTCCGACCGAATTGTCGTGATGCGCCAGGGCCGGATTTCCGGCGAGCTGGCGCGCCAGGATGCAACGGAACAATCGGTGTTGAGCCTCGCGTTGCCGCAGAGCTCGACCGCGCTGCCCGAAACCGCCGCCCAACAGGCGGCCTGAACATCATTCGGACGAAAGTCCGGCAACCCGTGGGGAACGGGAGGAGTCTTCAACATGCAAGCCAGAGAAAACCTCGCGCAACAGGCCGCCAAGGGCGCAGCCGAAGCGCTGATTCCGCAGTCCAACGACAAGGCGAAATGGTGGCAGCAGATCACCGAGTACAGCCTGATCGTGATCTTCGTGGTGATGTTCGCCACCATGTCGCTGACCGTCGATCACTTCTTCTCGATCGAGAACATGCTCGGCCTCGCGCTGTCGATCTCGCAGATCGGCATGGTGGCGTGCACGATGATGTTCTGCCTGGCCTCGCGCGATTTCGACCTTTCGGTGGGTTCGACGGTCGCGTTCGCCGGCGTGCTGTGCGCGATGGTGCTCAACGCCACCGGCAACACCTTCATCGCGATCGTCGCGGCGGTGGCGGCGGGCGCCGTGATCGGTTTCGTCAACGGCGCGGTGATCGCGTATCTGCGCATCAACGCGCTGATCACGACGCTCGCCACGATGGAAATCGTCCGCGGTCTCGGCTTTATCGTGTCGCACGGTCAGGCGGTCGGCGTGTCGTCGGATACGTTTATCGCGCTGGGAGGTTTGAGCTTCTTCGGCGTGTCGCTGCCGATCTGGGTCACGCTGCTGTGCTTTATCGTATTCGGCGTGATGCTCAATCAGACCGTGTATGGCCGTAACACGCTCGCGATCGGCGGCAACCCGGAGGCGTCGCGTCTGGCCGGTATCAATGTGGAACGCACACGCGTCTACATCTTCCTGATTCAGGGCGCGGTGACCGCGCTGGCCGGTGTGATTCTGGCCTCGCGTATCACGTCGGGTCAGCCGAATGCCGCGGAAGGCTTCGAGCTGAACGTGATTTCCGCGTGCGTGCTGGGCGGCGTGTCGCTGCTCGGCGGCCGCGCGACGATTTCCGGCGTGGTGATCGGCGTGCTGATCATGGGTACGGTCGAAAACGTGATGAACCTGATGAACATCGACGCGTTCTATCAGTACCTCGTGCGTGGCGCGATCCTGCTCGCCGCCGTGCTGCTCGACCAGTTGAAGAATCGCGGCTCGCGGGATTAAATCCGCTACTAGCTCATTTGCTCTAAAAGGAATTGAACGATGTCGTCTCCGGCCAATGCAAACGCCCGTCTCGCGGAGAGCGCTTTCGCCCGCTATCCGAGTCTTGTCGACCGCACGGTGTTGATCACGGGCGGCGCGACCGGCATCGGCGCATCGTTCGTCGAGCATTTCGCGGCGCAAGGCGCGCGCGTCGCGTTCTTCGACATCGACACGAGCGCCGGTGAAGCGCTCGCCGACGAGCTCGGCGATTCGACGCACAAGCCGCTGTTTCTGCCGTGCGACCTGACCGACATCGACGCGCTGCAAAAAGCTATCGCCGACGTGAAGGCCGCGCTGGGTCCGATCCAGGTGCTGGTGAACAACGCCGCGAACGACAAACGCCACACGATCGGCGAAGTCACGCGCGAGTCGTTCGACGCGGGCATCGCGGTGAATATCCGCCACCAGTTTTTCGCGGCGCAAGCGGTGATGGAAGACATGAAGGCGGCCAACAGCGGCTCGATCGTCAACCTCGGTTCGATCAGCTGGATGCTGAAGAACGGCGGTTATCCGGTCTACGTGATGTCGAAAGCGGCGGTGCAGGGTTTGACGCGCGGTCTCGCGCGCGACCTCGGTCAGTTCAATATCCGCGTCAATACGCTGGTGCCGGGCTGGGTGATGACCGAGAAGCAGAAGCGGCTGTGGCTCGACGACGCGGGCCGCCGTTCGATCAAGGAAGGGCAGTGTATCGACGCCGAGCTGGAACCGGGCGATCTCGCCCGCATGGCGCTCTTCCTCGCTGCCGACGACAGCAGGATGATCACGGCGCAGGACCTCATCGTGGACGGAGGCTGGGCGTGAGTGCGGACGGTTCGTCAGGCATGGCTGCGAAGCGCGCCGCGCTGCTGCTCGACACGAAATGTACGCTCGGCGAAGGCGCGACATGGTGCGCGCGAACCGGCCGCTTCTACTGGACGGATATCGAAGGCGCGCGGCTGTGGCGCCATGACCCGAGCGACGGCCGCAGCACGTACTGGCGCATGCCCGAGCGTCTCGCCACGTTCGCGCTGTGCGCCGATCCGCGTTACCTGTTGCTTGGGCTGGCCACGCATCTCGCGTTTTTCGATCTGGCCACCGGCGAGACACGGCGTATCGTCGACGTCGAACCGGGTTTGAACACGCGCGTGAACGACGGCCGCTGCGATCGGCAGGGCCGCTTCGTGTTCGGGACCAAAGATGAAGGCACGCCGCTGCGGCCGGTCGGCGGCTTTTACCGGCTCAATCACGATTTGTCGCTGGAGCGTTTGCCGCTGCCCGCGCCGGCGATCTCGAACAGCATCGCGTTCAGTCCCGACGGCGCGACGATGTACTACTGCGATTCGCCCACGCGCGAAATCCGCGTCTGCGATTATCGCGCGGACGGTAGCGTTGCCAACGACCGGCTATTCACGCGCTTGACCGATGCCACCGGCGAACCCGACGGCTCGACCGTCGATCGCGACGGCGGGCTGTGGAATGCGCAGTGGGGCGGCCGGCGGGTGGTGCGTTACGGGCCGGACGGCGTGGAGACCGAACGCGTCGACGTGCCGACGGCGCAGCCGAGTTGCGTCGCACTGGGCGGTCCGCAACTCGGCACGCTGTACATCACGAGCGCGCGTTGCGATCTCGATGCGGCGGCGCTCGCCGACGACAAACGGGCGGGCGGCGTGTTCATCGCCATGCCCGGACAGCGCGGTTTGCCGGAGCCGGTGTTTCAAGGCGCGCCCGCTTAGCGCAGAATGACGCTGCCCCGGTCGCGAGGCAGCGAGGCAGCGATAAAGCGATGAAGCGCAGCAAGCCAGTGAATCTCACAGTGAGTCGCAAGTTGATGTTGCAATCCCAGTGGCAGCAAATCGGCAGCATGCAGTTCGGACCCAGAGGCGACCTGTTCAAAAATCGCCCTACAGCATCCGTCAGCAATGACGGCAACGTCCCAAGCCTCTCGATGGAGCCAGATATGACTGTTGCGAATCTCGTTTCCTCCTCTTCCCAAACCTCTCAGAGCCGACGCTCGCGACTTGCCGCGGCGGCCAATCCGGTGCTTGCGGGCCCCAGCACGTCGGCGGTGGCCGTCGGCGAAACCAGCGGCGGCGATGTCGCGTGCATTACGCTCGCCAACACGCATTTGCGTCTCGATGTCGCGCCGACGCTCGGCGGCGGCGTCACCCGTTTCGACTGGCGCGACGACGGCGCGCTCACGCCGATTTTCCGGCGCTGCCGCCACGTCGCGGCCGACACGCAGCCGAACGAACTCGCCTGTTATCCGCTGCTGCCGTATTCGAACCGCATCGGCGGCGGGCATTTCAACGTGGCGGGTCGGCGCGTGGACGTGCCGCGCAATCGCGCCGACGAACCTTTGCCGATTCACGGCGACGGTTGGCAGTCGGCGTGGCAGGTCGCGGAGTCGGACCGTGAAAACGTCCGCCTCACGCTCGATCGCCGCGACGGCAAGCCCTACGCGTACCGTGCGACGCAGACTTATACGCTGGACGGCCCCACGCTCGTCGTGACGCTCGAAATCGAAAACGCCGGCCGCGAGGCGCTGCCTTTCGGGCTGGGCGTGCATCCGTTCTTCGTGCGCGACGCGGACACCGAGCTGTCGGCCGCGGCCGGCGGCCTGTGGCTCTCCGGCGACGACTGGCTGCCGGTGCGGCACGTGCCGGCACCGCCCGCCTGGCAATTCGGCGTGGCGTATCCGCTGCCGGAAACCATCGTCAATCACGCCTTTACCGGCTGGAGCGGGCAAGCCGCGGTGGTGTGGCCCAAGCGCCGCCTGTCGCTGAACATCGCTGCCGACACCGATTACTATGTGCTGTACACGCCGCGTGGCGAAGACTTCTTCTGCTTCGAACCGGTCGATCATCCGATCAACGCGATGAACCTGGCCGGCGGCGCGAGCGAAAACGGCATGACCTTGCTGGGACGCGGCGAGCGCCTCACCCGCACGTTCCGCTTTACCGTCGAGCGCACGGGCTTGCGTTCGATGCCGGGCGCGCGCGGCTCGAAGCGGCGGCAGTAGCGGCGAGGTTGGGGCGACCGCGCGGACGCGTGTATGGCCTGATGCGCTGCGCACAATCGGCTCGTACGCTTCGCGAGCGCCGGGCCGATGCATGTGCGCACTCAGGGCGCGTTGCGGGTGGTAGCCGCGCCTGTTCGCGTGTCGCGCCGGACCGCCGCTGCGCACGCTCCCGGCGCGGCTCGCCTCGCAGGACGGGTAAAATACGCGCCTCTTCCGTTTTCCTGCTCGCCGCGAGACCCACCATGTCCCATTTCATCCAGACACTCAACGACGCCTGGCAGCGCACCAACTCGCTGCTGTGCGTCGGCCTCGATCCCGAGCCCACTAAATTCCCGGGCGCGCTCGCGGGCCGTCCCGAGGCGATTTTCGACTTCTGCCGCGCGATCGTCGACGCGACCGCGCCGTACGCGTCGTCGTTCAAACCGCAGATTGCCTACTTCGCGGCGCATCGCGCGGAAGACCAGCTCGAGCAGTTGATCGCCCACATTCATGCGAACCATCCGGGCTTGCCGGTCATTCTCGATGCGAAGCGCGGCGACATCGGCAGCACCGCCGAGCAATATGCGCGCGAGGCGTTCGAGCGCTATCAGGCCGACGCGGTGACGGTGAATCCTTACATGGGTTTCGATTCGATCCAGCCGTATCTGGAGCACGAAGGCAAAGGCGTGATCGTGCTGTGCCGCACGTCGAACGCGGGTGGCTCCGATCTGCAATTCCTGGAAACGGGTGGGCGTCCGCTCTATCAGGTCGTCGCGCAACTGGCGGCGGACAAATGGAATGCGAGCGGTCAGCTGGGGCTGGTGGTCGGCGCGACGTTCCCGAAGGAAATCGAAGTGGTGCGTGGGATTGTCGGCGATATGCCGCTGCTGATTCCGGGCATCGGCGCGCAAGGCGGCGACGTGCAGGCAACGGTCAACGCCGGCCGCACCGCGAACGGCACGGGCATGCTGATCAACTCGTCGCGGGCGATTATCTATGCGGGCAAGGGCGACGATTTCGCCCAAGCCGCGGCGAAGGCCGCGATGGAAACGCGCGACCGGATCAACGCGTTCCGGTAACGCGGGCTGTCTTTCTCGAAGAGAGCTTTAGAAACGAGCGGGCGAGTTTCAGTCAGGCCGGCCGCAGCCGCTCGATCAACGCCGCATGCCGCGGGTGCCGCGCTTTCAACGCGTCGACATCCGCCAGCTCGAATTCGCTGAATTCAAAGCCTGGCGCCACGGTGCAGCCCACCAGCGCGAATGTCGCCGGATCGGCGCATTCCGCTGCGAACCACAAACCTGCCGGCACGAAGGCCTGAAACACCGCATTCGTGTGCGTCAGCGCGTTGCCGAGCTTGTGCGTCACCAGCGCGCCTGATTCGTCGAGCACGTGGACGTTCAACGGTTCGCCGGCATAAAAATGCCAGACTTCGTCGGACTTGATCCGATGCCACGCTGAATGCGCGCCGTCGCAAAGCAGGTAGTAGATCGCGGTCGACGCCGAGCGCGTTTGCGCGGAACCGCTGCCATCTTTGTCGCGGATCACGCGCTCCGCCGAGCGGTATGTCTCGCTAAAAAATCCACCTTCGGGATGCGGCTTGAGATCGAGGCGGCGGATCAGTTCGTCCTTGACTGCGTGCAAATCAGGATCAGGCATCGGCTTTCCGCTCCGGACAGAGGTCAATGCTCGCGCTCGTCGAGCAATGCGAGTACCCCGCGCAATGCATGCGCGGCGGCCTGCACGCGGATCTTTTCGCGATCGCCCTTGAAAATCTTCGTTTCCACCGACGTATGCAGCCGGTTGCTCCAACCGAACGACACCATGCCGACCGGCTTGGTCTCGGTGCCGCCGCCCGGCCCGGCGACGCCGGTAATCGACACCGAAACCTGCGCGCGGCTATTGCGCAGCGCACCTTCGGCCATAGCGCGCGCCACCGGCTCGCTGACCGCGCCGTGCTTGTCGATCAGATCGGCGGGTACGCCGATCATCTCGCTCTTCGCCTGATTCGAATACGTGACGAAGCCGCGCTCGAACCAGCCGCTGCTGCCGGAAATGTCGGTGATCGCGGTCGCCACCATGCCGCCCGTGCAGGACTCGGCGGTGACGAGCATGAGGCGCTCGTCGCGCAGGCGGTTGCCCACGCGAATGGCGAGCTGATGAACGATCGAATCGGTAGGCATGGCGTCAATCCGGAAACAGGGGCCGGGTAGATGCCCGGCGGCGCGGCGGCCGCGGAGCAGCGGTTAAACGGACATGCGCCAGAGCGCAATCACGAGCAGCGTGAAAAACGCGGCGACCAGGTCATCGAACATGATGCCAAAGCCACCTTTCAGACGGCGATCGAAATAACCGATGGGCGGCGGCTTCACCATGTCGAAGAAGCGGAACACGATGAACGCCCACAACTGGCCGGTGAGCGTGACTGGCGTGACCATCAGCAGCACCAGCCAGAAGGCGATGATTTCGTCCCAAACCACCGGCGACGGATCGTCGATGCCGAGTCTCTTCGCGGTAAATCCGCAAATCGCAATGCCGCCGATGAACCCGGCGACGATCAGGATGCCCCATTCGATCACCGTCAGGTAGCGGCTCAGGACAGCGAACGAGGCCCACGCGAACAACGTGCCGATCGTGCCCGGCGCGATCGGCGACAAGCCGCTGCCAAACCCCAGCGACACGAGGTGCAGCGGATGCGACAGCATGAAGCGTGCGGTGGCGCGGCGCGGCTGACGGCCCGGCGGGCGTGGTTCGGGCGCGCGCGGCGCACGGGGCGGCTCACCGCCGATGAGTTTGTCGGCAGCGCCGAGCGGGGGATCAGTCTGCATGAAAGTGATCGAAGCCTTGCAACGTCAGTGTGAGCGGCGCGCCGGCGGCGTCGCGCCAGCCGATCGCCGGGCGCTCGGCCGCCTGGAGAGCGCTTATTGTACCGATGCGGGTGACCGATACATCCACCTCGCGGCCGGCAGCTTCCACCGAGGCGCGCGCCGTGGCCGGCGCGGTGAAGCACAGTTCGTAGTCGTCGCCGCCGGCGAGCGTGCAGCGGCGCTGGATGTCGGGCGGCAGACGGCGCAGCGCGGCGGAACGCGGCACGGCATCGACGTTGACGGTGGCCCGCACGTTCGAACGTTCGAGGATGTGCAGCAGATCGCCGGCGAGGCCGTCCGAGAGGTCGAGCGCCGCGTGGGCGATGCCGCGCAGTGCCAGACCGAGCGCGACGCGCGGCTCCGGGCGCTCGAGAGCGCGACGAAACGTCGCAGCGTCGCTGGCATCGGCGGACCATTCGCCGCGCTGTATGCCGAGGCCGGCGCGCGCGTCGCCGAGCGTGCCGGAAATCCAGATATCGTCGCCCGGTCGAGCTGTGTCGCGGCGCAGCGCTGCCTGTGGCGGCACGCTGCCGAATACCGTGATGCACAGATTGAGCGGGCCGCCGGTCGTGTCGCCGCCGATCAGTTCGCAGCCGTAGCGTTCGGCCAGTGCGAACAGCCCCTCGCTGAATGCGGCAAGCCAGGTTTCGTCCGCTTTCGGCAAGGCGAACGCCAGCGTGAACGCCAGTGGTTGCGCGCCCATCGCGGCGAGGTCCGATAGATTCACCGCGAGCGCTTTGTGACCCAGCGCCTCGGGATCGATGTCGGGGAAAAAGTGGCGGCCTTCGACCAGCATGTCCGTCGATATCGCCAGCATTTCGCCCTCGGGCGGCGCGAGCAGCGCGCAGTCGTCGCCGATGCCGAGCGAGCCGCTTGCGGCGTCGGACGGCCGGGCAGCGGCGCGGCGGGCGAAGAAACGGTCGATCAGCGAAAACTCGGAGAGCATGGTGGCGATGAGTGAGCGGATAAGTGCCGCAAAGTTCGGCTAACGGCGCGCATTGTACGGAGTAACCACCCGGTAAAGACTCGATCCGCCGGCAACTCCAATCCGGGCGGCGTTTGGGCGCGCGCCGGTTACGTCAGCCTTTCGCTATGTTTAAGTCGCGGCAGTTGTACCCGTATTGAAGGAATTGGGCTGGCAATTGGGGCTACAATGCCGTCGAACGTCTATTCTAATCTGCCCTTCGAAGCCCGCCTTATGTCGACTCCCGTCAATAGCAAACTCCGCGAAGCCGCTCTCGATTACCACGAGTTCCCCACCCCCGGGAAGATTGCGATCGCCCCGACCAAGCAGATGATCAACCAGCGCGATCTGGCGCTGGCGTACTCGCCGGGCGTGGCATTCGCGTGCGAGGAAATCGTCGAGAACCCGTTGAATGCCGCGCGCTTCACCGCGCGCAGCAACCTGGTCGGCGTGGTCACGAACGGCACCGCGGTGCTGGGTCTGGGCAACATCGGGCCGCTCGCCTCGAAGCCGGTCATGGAAGGCAAGGCCGTGCTGTTCAAGAAGTTCGCCGGCATCGACGTGTTCGATATCGAGCTGAACGAGTCCGACCCGCACAAGCTGG
>Ga0255336_100653_pt1 | contig 44789 bp, 66 predicted proteins | sample MeOH1_35cm_T3_17_FD_189102 | JGI IMG/M metagenome (GOLD analysis project Ga0255336, IMG submission 189102) | Sandy soil microbial communities from University of British Columbia, Vancouver, Canada - MeOH1_35cm_T3_179 | ecosystem: Engineered > Artificial ecosystem > Sand microcosm > Unclassified ...
TCGGCGTCCCGATAGATGTTGTTCAACGCTTCAAAAAAGTCATCGGTGCTGGTCGAGTTGGCGAACCGTTCGATCAAAATCTGTAACTTGGTCAGCGTGGGGCCTCGTTGTCGCCGAGTCTTTCTGAAACACCGACCTTGAGGTTGGCTTCCGCACGCTGCAAACTGCCATCGCCATGGACGTCTTTGACAGTTCCAGTGGCTTGCGACCTCACGTTGCGAGCGTGGCCACCGTACGTCTCGGCAAGAGAGAGCAATGTGTCAATCGCCTGTTGGTCTATGAATAGTCAGCACGACGCTGGCCACTGCCCAAGGAAGGAGGGAGAAAGGGCAGCCCCTCGGAGGGCTGGAGAGAGATGCTTACAATCGGAGTGCGCTTGGATCTCAGTCACCATTTTCTTCAAGCGCCAGATCGTCCGGTCGCGACGCTCCTTGGGCATCTTCTCGCCGTAGTAGTTCTTCGCGTGCTCGGCAAACCCGCCGGTGACCTTCTTGACATCCTCTTGCCTCTGGTCAGGGATATTAGAACGAACCTGGCTTTGGAGATTGTCCGCCGCCTGGCTTGCATTGACCCGAGTGACGTCCTGGCCGTCCTGGGGCTGCGCAGTGCCTATACCTTGCTGAGCAGCCATTTGAACTTCTTCCTTGCTGAATGGTTTGTACGTCTCGTACGTGGCGCGGGCCTGTTTCCTCAGATTCTCTAGGGACAGATCGGAGACATCGTGCCAGATGTTGTCCTCGGCAGGCTCGTCGATCTGGTCAAGCTGCTCCTGAGATGGGCCGACCTTGCTCGCCGCGTTCTGGGCTGCGTCACCAGCTATGTCCCGGACGAGAATGGTGGCATCCTCCAGGAGCTTGCGGAACTGGCCATTGGAGAGGATCAGTGTGCCGAGCGTCTTGAGGCCGTTCAATGCCTCCTTCCCATGCTGTTGAACCGTGGCCCTGTCAGCCGGGCCGGTAGGCAACTTGGCGCCACCGCCGTCCAGGTGCAGCGTGTCCCAAATGAACTCTTGCAGTACGTTGCCTTCATTCTTGGTCAACAGAAGATATTTTGCTTGCCGAATCACTTCGGTGAGATCTGCAACCAACTGCCGTCCTTCCTCAGAGAGCTTGGGCGAGGGCGAGGAGAGTGGCTTTGAGGCCAGGGCGCTGTTGATGGCGATGTCGATTTGTTTATTAGAGGGAACCTTGCCGTTCGCAAAGGCCTGATAGATGCCTGCCCAGCGTTAGTTGCCAGCAGGTTTGAGGTCCACGTTTCGGCATGCCAACTCACCGTAGAGCTGAAGTTTGTTGTTGACACTGAGCAGAGTCAGCCAGTACATGGACGGGGGTCCTGTCCCGTCTCTTACTCTCTGTCCTTGACAGCGGTGTTGGTTGGTCGATTGACAGCTGCCATGATGGATGGGATGGATGTATTATGGGAACCGAAACAAAGATGAACACCCACGAGTCGCTCCGCTGAGGAGCAGAGATCAAAGAGCCAAGGCCAGAACGGGGGTAATCACAGTGCAAGTATGTGAAGGAGGTGGTATTAGAGGGCTGTGACTGGGTGGACGTGCGGACTAGATATATCCTTTGGCGGCAGGCATTTCAAGACAAGAATAGAACATCAACAGGACCTTGGAAAGTGGCCAGCACGGACAAGTAGGACAATCCGTGCATCGTGCTCCATGTCGAGCGCCACTTTGAGCTGATGCTGGGTCATGGCCACCGCCAAACGACAGTTGGCCATGACATCACTGTCGGCGATGGTTTGCCTTGGTTTGTGAGTTTTCTTATACGGAATGAGACAAGTCTGTAGTAGAAACTCAAACAAGTGGATGGAATGTTGTTCTCGCCATCGGCCCGCCAATCGTGAACGTTTTCACCCTGGTCTGTTTCAACTTCGTATTGCCTCCCCTGCCAGCTTGTCAGCGCCCTCTCCTCCATCATCCACATCCTCCTCGAAGCAACGATGATTCCGACACGAGTGAGCAGAATCTCCTCGCCGGTCCGATATGAAACTCGCCGTGGTGCAGCCTAGAGCACCGCCGTCGTTTATACGAGGTGAATCTTTGCCGGACTGCGGCCGTGGCAAGACCTTGGGCTTCCACGCAAAATGATAACATGAGGTTTTGTTGGCGCTGTTGCTGTGGCAGCACTCGCTGGAACTTGAAGCGCGTCATCGCCAACGGGTGAGATCATATCGAGTCGTTGGCGGCGCCCAATTCCCAGTTTCCCTACAGGTGACGTATGCAAAGGAGGAGACGAGGAACGATGATCCGTCGTCAATTCATGCTGATCGTGGTCCCTGCAGAAAGACTCGAACGGTGGTCCGTGTCATTCATCTGATCCTGGTCCTTGGGTGTCTCCGCTTGTGCCTTCACCAGCCACGCGTGTCACGTGCTGACGCGATCGCGTCATTCTTCTACCTCGCAGCCTTGTGGATACAGACGCAGTCGCCACAGGTGCCTATTATGGGTTCTGCTATTGCCTCGCTGGAATCTGATATTTGATTTCTACTGCCTTTTTAGAATCCGGTGATGGCTGGCAAGGCGAAATCTGCGCCACGCCGCCGGTCGTTGCGCAGCCAGAAAAGACAGACCACCCTCCCATTCTCCCCGGTTCCGTCATCGTCCCCTACCAAGGACAAGGACAACCAAGCAGTGTACGACAGACTGACAGATGTCCCGGATGATATAGGAGGTGAACGACCAGCTGAGTCAGACCAGACTCCGAGCGAGCATCGTGACACGTTACCGACACCAGAGCCGTCGTCGCAACTGCGCCATAGTCCTGAGGGTAAGCCGCGTTTCTTTATCATCTAGTTTAATCCACCTTTTTGCTGACTTGCTGAACAATTCAGCCCCCTCCCCGACTACTGTCGGTCTAGTCCACTATGACTCGGACGAGGATGACTTTATTGTGTCGTCTAGTAAGAGGCGCAGAATTACAAGTCCTCTACCTCGGCGCTCAAGCTTGACGGCGACGCCGACCAGGCGCTCTTCGAGACTGCAGACCAGGCCGGAATCTCCGTCGCAAGGATCAACATTACCCAGGGCCACCCAGAGGCTGGCTGCCGCCAGAGTGCCCAGTCCTCCTCGACCCAGTGGGATCTCCGACATTGGCTCTGCCGAAACAAGTGAAGATGAAGACCCTGTCATGGCCTCGAGACCTACCGTCAGAAAGCGACGAGGTGGACAGAAGACGGATGTTTTTGTCGTTGGGGATGACAACGACTACAACAGCACCACCAACAACAATAACCAAAACATCCAATTGATATCATCATCTGAGGAAGAGCGGCCCAGGAAAGCATCGAAGCCCAAACAAAGAAAGCCGACCAGCGATGATTTCGTCGTGGACGACGATGAGATTGAATATGCCAGCGCAATTGACGACGTCGACCGGCACCATCACCTCCTGTCATCCAAGTCGCGGAGAGCATCGAGACATCAAAAGGCCCCGCGCACTTCGCACTCGAGGACTGAGGCAGAGCAAAGGGAGCTCGACGAGGATCTTCGTGATTTGCAAGACTCAGACCGAGACGTGAATGCGGGCAAGTCAAGGACCAGAGGGGGCCCCGTCACTACGCAGCGGGACAAAACCCGGCAACATTTGGACCTCTTGCGAAGACGGCGGGCAGGAGAAAAGGTTCCACGAGCGGAAGACTGGGACCTAGACGGGGATGAGGAAGCCGAAGAAGAGGGAGTGGATATCGACTTCATTGATCAAGATCGCCACGACGTGTGGGATCGGGGATCGTCCGTGGGCACCGAGGCGGAAGTCGAACGTGTTGAAGAGGAGGAGGAGGATGATTTTATTGTCGAGGACTCCACCGGCCGGCTCGGTCGCCCACACCCAGAGATCCCTCTGCAGTTCACATCGTTTGCGTCAGCGAAACCGCGAGAACTATTTCCTCACATTGTCGAATGGCTTGTCAAGAACAAAATTGCTCCGGCTTTCAGACGCGATGACGATGTATACAATATCGCGTTTGATCGGGTGGACGACCAGGTCAAAGCGCAGGCCGGGAGTAGACTCATATCGTCGGCGTGGAATTCGACCTTCAAGACCGCCATTCTCGCTCGTCCGGGCATCGAGGTGACGGCACTGCCGGGACTTGACGAGGACAATATCCGGACGTGCGATGCGTGCAACCGGGCCAATCATCCGGCACGGTATGAGTTCATTTTTTCCGGTCAGGCTTATTCCAAGAAGACCCTGGAGCCCATTGACATCTCTGACGACGAGGACGGGGATGATGACAGCGCGAGTCGAGATGAAGCCGGACACGTCCTGGCCCCCCAACACCAACGCTTCTATCTCGGCCGTTTCTGCGCCGCAAACGCGGAAATGGGCCACAAGCTTACCCACTGGAAGTATCACCTCAACGAATCGGTGCTCGCCTATCTCGAGGACCAACGCGTCCTCTCCGCGGAAGCCATCCTGGCCCGCGAGAAAATGAACAAGAAGAAGCGCGAAAAGGAAGCGGAAGCCATTGTGGATGCTATGGAGCAAAGTGGAATGATTGCCCAGCTTTGGAAGGATTTCCAAAATGATCTCGATGATGCCCGGTTAGGAATGGAAGACTACGATCGCAAGGGAGGCCGTTCTAAAGGAAGGATTGGCGCCATTAGAAGCATCGGTGTCGATGGCACAATCCGAGAGTGGAGCGGGGACAGATACAAGGAGACCAGAAGGCTCGGGAGTGATTCAGAAGGAGACTAAGCGACGGCGACGACGGCGACGAGATGATGCACACCGCATGCCAATGTCTCTCTTCTCTGGCCCAGCCTTGATATCCTCGTCTTGTCTGTCTTTCTGTAATGCCCCGTGATAGTAAATATGATCCATTGCATTTCTGCATCAAACACGGTCGGCTAGAGATGAGACACAACTCCGTGTGATGCATGATCAAAGTCCATCCCCCATCCGTTGGTAATGTACATGGCCATTCAATGAGCCCTCACGTTCCCGTCCAGGATGGTCGCCCGCTCACAAACTCGGCCTCGTCTCTTGAGTCCCTTGTTGGATCATGCCTTGGGCACCCTCCTGCATTAATTTCCTCTGCCTGTCTTCCTCCATAAATTGCTGCTCGTCGCCCAGTGCCAGCGCGTACGGAATGCCGAGGAGCAGCACGCTGGTCGCCAGAACCCAGAGACCCTTGCCACCATAGGTGATGCCGGTGCTCGTGGTCGAGAAGATGGATGACGAGATTGAGACTATCTTGGCCCGGGTCTTTGGAGGGACGATGTCCTTCAAGGCGACGATGCGGTCGATGAGACTCTCGTCGATGGGAACATCAAGATCAGACGAGTCTGAGATCTCCGAGTCTAGAGAAATGACATTAGTGGTTGTCGGAAAGGGAGACAGGCTATGAACCGACCTGTGTCGGTGTATTCATCGTCGTCATCTGCCAGAAGGGCATCATCTTTGGTCGCAGTGGGCTTGTTGACGAAGTGCTCGTCTTCCAACTCCTCTAATTTGACCATTGTCGCAAGAAGGTGAGATCGTTTATTTGAGAGGTGGCCTCGAGGTAGTACCGTTCCAGGAACGTCTCACAGTTGGCGTCGGTCTGGTGAGAGATGAATGGACCCGGACCTGGCTCTGCAGCTCGCGGCCGCCAAACTTTTCAGACCCAACCCGGGGAATTGCTTGGCATCGTCTTTGCGGCAAAAGGGAATCTGCACCCAAACTCACCTCAACACTCACCCAGGCTGCTATCGTTCCCTGCAAGGCCCGGCTGGGCCATCATCCTGCTAGCAGCTTGTGCAGGCCAATTCTCCTCCTGTGAAAATACAATCCCGAGTATTCCTCTCTTTGCTGTTACAACGACTCTTTTGAATCCCGGACCAGCTGCCTCCGCCACACCTACAATACCACCATAGACACCTTCTCAGATAGTATGAATCAACCAGCTCATGCTTGGTTCATCACTGCATCATATTACTGACCACGACCGTATCGCTATGGTGCACTGAGCACACAGTCCCAAGTCTGAGCCAGACAGTGCGTCAGAGTCACGTGTGGACAAGCGCGTCGGCGTTTGAATCCTTTCTGGAATGTCAACACTCTACTCCATCCGACCTAATAAATTCACACCTCAAGGTTCCGCGACTGCATCTCTCTCGAAATCCGACGAAGCTGGTTGTCTTAAAGGAATATATCTACTTTGACCTTTAAGTAATGGTTCGTAACCTTGGGTGCCAAATACCGCATCTCTATCGATTGGCGCCTACCTCTACTTCTCTTACACAAACCTCATTCAACTTGCTCTTGCCCACTGTCTGCTATAGACACTCGCCAAAGGACAGAGGTCTTGGTAAGGTTGTCACTTCCCTTGACACATCCTCCTGTATAAATCCTCCTGCCTAGGGAATACAACTCTTGCTCATTGAGTGAATTGTGCGGGGTGCCCCAGGCAGGAATCCAGCCGCGGATGCCCAAGGTAAGTATTCTATACTGCAAGCTTCATTTCAGTGACAAATCTTCCCTGTACCCTATCCCTCGTGTCGCTGACTCAAGAAAATATGACTCGACATCCGACAAAAGGGCGCAGCAGACAGGATATTATGGTCACACAGTCTCAGCATAATTTCAAAGTACTCAATGAGTTTGCTATAAATGGTAATAGTTTGTCGTACTCACAACCCCCTAAGCATATACGAACCAACGAACGACAGAACGAACAGAAAGCACGGCGGCCGCAGTCGGTGGAGATGGAGTCTTGTCCAGGCTCTAATACAAATCACCATTGACATCCTTCCCAAAAAGGACCTTGAGAGGACTCTGGAGATCGATCCAACCCAGGAAGGGGGCGCTGACGTCGTAACCGAGGAATTGCTGGATCTCAGTCGGGTACTCCCTGATCGTTTCGAGTGGAACGCAAAGGTATTGGTTCTCTTCCTGTACGCGATCAAGGACGGTTAGCATGCTATGTGAGCAATGGAAAACGGGTCTCGATATACCTGACGAAGCATGCCTTTGGTCACGAAGGTGCCGTACACCAGCCTCTCCTCGTCCTCTGTGGTATTGGCCGAACCACCATGATAGCAGGATGCCAGCATGATGAACGCATCACCAGGCTCAAGTTCTGCATAGAAGGCTTCCTCTTCGACCGGCGGGGTCGATGTAAGCTGCAGGTGTGAGCCCGGGACGAAGCGAGTAGCGCCGTTAGCACGAGTCGTCTTCTTGCCGGCAACAAAGCATCCGATCGCAGTGTCCCGGCCGGGTTTGTACTCTTCTGCCGTAATCTCAGGCAGGAAAGTGTGGTGGATCATATCATCACGGTGCAGGCCCTGTGCACGAGCACCAGGGCCGATCGAGAAGACGCTGGTCGAGTTGAGTTGGGGTCTAGAGTAGGACGTTTCCAGCTTATCGCCAACCCAGTACTCAAACTTGCTCGTCAGGATCGCATCACACACGGCTTTGAACAGAGGGTGAAGGCAGATGCGCTTGAGGTAGGTTGGCGATTTCGCGGCCAGACCCAGGACTCGCCGGGTCTCCTTGGGGAAGAATTCTCCTTCCCAAGCAAAGTCATCCTCTATGTACGGCCTGGTGTCACGTTCGATCTGTGCAAGCTCCTCGGTGGTAAGGAGGTTCCGGATAATGCAGCCGCCATTGTGGATCAGGGAATCGATGAGATCCTCAACTTTGGCGGTGGCACTGTCAAACTCCTCGACCGTGAACTGGGGCTTGGGCTTCTTGACAATAGGGGAGTCTGGCGGAGACACTGCAGATGGAGCCATATCGAGATTGTCTGGCGTAGGAAATCTGAGTGAAGCGAGGATCTGAAATGTCTGGACAAGGAGAAAGTGCGGAATCAGTGGGCATACAGAAGGCAAGCGGAGGGGGGATCAACTCAGGGTGTTATAGATGTGTATTTTAAATCGGCTGGAGACGTCAATGTCCTCCCTACTTCCACACCAAGCCCCTTCATCTTGTACTATCAGAAGGGTCCTATCAGGCCCGTCGTAGCTGAGCCAGAGACGCTGCCTGAGATCGACTCGAGCGCGGATAAGGTCCATCGAAGTTGATACCAATAATGAGAGTGTCCACAGCTCCTGTTACTTGCTGAGAGATGTGATGGCCTGGGGTTCCAGATTGGTCCAGAGGCAGCGCAAAGTCGGGGAAAGGCCCAGGTGAGGGAGCTGTGCCAACGCCATTTTATTGGCCGGTTTGCCGCGCTTATCTCCGCACTACCTCCAAAAAACCATCCCAACCTTGGCCTGCTTCATCTTCCAGGCCACGCCCAGCGGGGCGTTGACAGCCACTTTCACGGAGACTCGGGTGGTGCTTGAAGATTTTCAACGTGCAAGGTCTCCCTCTTTGGTGTTGACTGTCACAGCCGAGGCCCACAATCGCCCTGGAAGGCAGCCGAGATTGACTTTTATCGGGGTCGGAGCTTCCATAATATGAAAGGGCTCATCCGATGCTCATGAAATATTGCCGAAAGGGGCCGGACCATAGGAGTCTCGGCCCCGCCTTCTAGGGCTCTTATCACTCATGTTTTCCGCCATCCTCTCTGCAAGGCTATCTCGGCTGACGGCCGCTCAGTGTGGTTGCTTATCTGCTGCCCTCGACCTCTCTGGGAATGACCCTTGCTCGTTCTTGTCAATGTGACAAATCCTTTTACCACGACAATGATGTCAACTGCTACGTCAACCAAACCCAAATATTCACGGAGCAGGACGGGCTGTGTGACTTGTAAACGGCGCAAGAAGAAATGTGAAGGTCCGAGGTTGAAATGCGCCGGTTGCGAGAGGAATGGGCTGGTGTGTATTTGGCCTGCTGTCGTGGACAGACAAGCACATCCGAGAACGATTGCTCCTCTGCGGCACCTTGCATCACCTGTATCATCTCGTTCGGTCTGTAGTTCCGCGGATCCAGAACAAGGGGCTGACGACGAACATGATACTTGTGCGGCGACGTCGAATCCAATTCGTCACAGTCATCGGTTACCTCGATGAGTGCCCAGAGAACAGAAGTTTGGCCATTGTCGGAGACAGAAGCTGCGCAGCAACCACCGCTTCCTCAACCGCTCTTCCCAGCCTTCTCATCTCTTCTCCTTCAAAGCGATTCTTGGTTTCTCCTCCAACATTACATGCAGAGGACCGCCATGTATACGACTCCATTGCGCGGAGATCGAAATCCATTCGTCACGTGGATAATGCCCTTGGCCGTGAGGGATGATGTTCTGATGCACACAGTACTGGCTTACAGTGCTTGTCACCTGAACAACACCACTGGTACTCCATGTGACGGGTCCACGGCTTGGACGCACTATGCGTCCGCTATTCGTTCTTTGAAGTGCGGAATTACCAATCTATCCAGTGGGGATAGCATCAACACGTCGATCTACCTACTGGCAGTGCTACTCTTGGGTCTAATCGAGGTATGTCAGCACCGATGCTGTCATGTTGAGCCCATGTGAATTGACCCTGGATTTGTAGGCTGTCTCTGGGGACCTCAAAGGCGCCTTGTACCGCCATCTGCGAGCAGCTCAGCCTTTGTTAATATCATTCCTTTCACATCCCGCTGGCACGGTGGACGATGAATTGCGTACGCTCGTGGTAGAGCTCTATCTATACCTTGTCACCTGCGCGAACATTACTCTTAATGCACTCACTGACACACGTGTCATCAAGTACGACCGCAGTCTTCATGCGGTCAGCAAGGCTCCTGGCTCGAAAGCATTCGGGGTCATGCTCGGCTGCGCGCATGATCTATTTGAGATCATTCCACAAATTTCCAGACTGGCACGGCTGAGGCTCCTCGAACAAGAGGTACATCACGGCCCATGTAAAGAGACAACCGCCGTGTTCAGAAAGTTGGAAGATGACATCCTTTGCTGGAAGCCTCCAAGCTCTCGCACGAATCAGGACCTGGTCCTTTGCGGGTTAATCTTCCAACAAGGTCTCTTGGTCTATCTCTACGCCTCCTTCTATTCTCGGGACGTACAGAATACCTCCTCGCAGGAATTGATCCTTCAGTCGCTGAACGCCGCATGGACTTTATTAACCCGTGTTGACTGCACGAGCCCCAGTACGACCATTCTCGTCTGGCCCTTGACAATGCTGGGGTCTTGCGCCATCCAACCGAGGCTGCGGCGCAAAATATCGGATACGTTGACCGCGATGGATCTATATCTCAACATGGCTCCCCCGAGGCTTGCACTACAGGTCCTAGAGCTTCTCTGGGACGATGGGACTTTATTCGGTCCCCTCGGCCTGGAAGAAATAATGCTGAAAAATGAAATCGTCCTATCAGTGGCTTGATGACGGCGTCGGCTCTCTGTACATTTGACCATTGTCATTGGAGGCTGGAATTGTGTGCTGTTGTCCTACACTCGCCGGCAATTTCCGGCTCGAGAACCCACATGAGCGAATCCGTCTTTACTGTCCCAAGACCATCAATGTCTCTGACAAATGCATATTACACCCCGCGACAGCAAAATCGGGGCCAATGGATCGCATCGACGACCTTTGAGTGGCAGGAGCATCCTTGACCCAATCTGTCTATCAATGCATAAGCATCCCTCCATTGGCACAAGTCACGTTCCCAGTGACCCATCTAGACTGTTCCTCGCAGAGAAAGGCAACGATCGGTGCGATATCTTGTACCTCCGCTATCCTCGGCGCGGCAGGCGTCGCTTTGATCTGCTGGTCGAGGGCGTCCGCTCCGGAGGTTTCACTCCACCTAAGTCGGCACATTAATCCATCCGCACGGGACAGCAGATCGGGCATCGAGAGCAGACTCACATATCGGTCCTGACCGGTCCGGGATTGACGGCATTGACGGTGATTTTGTATTTCTGGCCTATCATGCAGCTCAGTCATCTCGCACCAGACTCGAGATTGCTTTTGACACTCACCGAGTTGCAGCGCCATGGAACGGGTCAGAGACTCCAGCGCTGCCTTGGTAGCACTGTACAAATGGGTTTCTGGCCAGACTACCAAGGGGTCAGACATTGGTGTCTTGCACTCTGCCAACAGTGTCGGGCCTCACCGGTTCTGGCCAGGATGGAGCTCAAATTCACAATCCGCCCACCCTCGCGAATGTATGGCAGGGACTCTTTGACCAGAAATAGGGGAAATCGGAGATTGGTGATGAACAACTTGTCGTACTTTTCAATGTCAATATCTTCGACGAGGTAATCGTCCCCGCAGCCAGCGTTGTTGACGATGATGTCGATCCCTCCGTCAAATCTCTTGATCGTCTCCTGGATGACTGCTGCCGGGCTGTCTGCCGACAGGCAGTCTGCTTTGAGTGCCGCAGCGGTACCACCAGCTGCCTGGATCTCGGACACGACATTATCCGCCGCTGCTTGAGACGAAGCATATGTGATGAGGACCGATGCCCCGCGACTGGCGAGTTCTTTTGCTATGCCAGCACCAATTCCTGTGGCGGGATGAGACACGGTCTAGTATGAAGAGGATTCGGTATCTACCTCTCGATGCTCCAGTGACAATGGCAACCTTTCCTTTCAAACTGCCTCCCATGTTGCGGCGTTTTGATTACACAAGGAATGAATACGTCACGTGTATAGCTCTCTCTGCATATAACATCGCGGACCGACATGGATGCTCCCTGGCTTTTAAATTTCGGATTCATCTGACGGCTTCAATGCACGCGTTTCGCAGTCTCTCAACGAGAGCGCGCGAAAAGCGGTTGGATTTCTCCATAGTGCCAGGGCCCAGTTCCAACAGTACAGGGTGGCAGATACCGGAAGAGGCAGCTCTTCCCGCTGCGTACAGCCGTAGTCTCCAGCAGACTGGGAAAGTTATTGAGTAAAGTCGATGATAAAGTACCCATGGTGGTCAGGATGATTTGGATCAGCAACATTTCAATTGTGATTGGCGAGCAGCCCTGGTGTCATCGTCTGATTGAACGGATTGCCGCGCTTATCTTTTAAAGGAGCACTGGTGAAGGGATTAGTGGAGCTATAAGCTAGGGGTGGGAGCGTTGCCTCCCTTGGCCCCTGGCTTGGCTTCAAGGACCAGACACACGACCAGAGCTCCAAGCCGTTATCTCGTTGCACAACGCGTGGATTCCGAGGCGAGAAGGAGCAAGATGCTATTCAAAACACGTCTCCGCTGGAGAGATGAGGCCAGCAGGTACATATACCAAACCAGCAGTCGCGCTGAAGCTCTTGTGACAAGACTTTCTCTCTTCATCAACAACACGCAGCGAAACCTTGAACCATGGGGCAGTCGACCAGTGATTCTGCCGTTACCCAGACCGTCTCAGCCGATGAAGTCCTTGATGCCGATGAGCTTCAGCTTCGAGCTCAGGGCCATAAAGGCGAGCTTCCACGTCAGTTCTCGACTCTCGCGACGCTTGCTCTGGCTTTCAGTATAACCAACTCCTGGGTTGGCTACTCTGCGACCTTTTCGTATCCGCTGTATGCCGGGGGAGGACCGACAGTCTTCTGGGGACTCCTCACCGCCGCCGTGGCATGCACCATCATAAGTGAGTCTCATTACCAGCCGAACCGCCACTCGGTTGCCCGATCAGGAAATTTTCGATGAGCTTTGCAGTATGACTGAACAATGTCGTTGTAGCTGCCGGCCTTGCTGAGATCGCCTCCGCCTTTCCATCAAGCGGTGGTCAATACCACTTTGCTTTCATGGTGTCTCCTCCCCACATCCGCGCACCGGTGGCCTTCATTATGGGCTGGTTGTCTGTTCTCGCATGGGGTCTGACCACCGCTTCTGCTGTGATCTTCGACGGTGAGCAGTCACACTCTCTGTGCCGTTCGTGGGCTGACTAAATGCAGCCCAAATTTGTATCAGCGTGGCTTCACTCCGCAACCCAGATTATGTTGCAACTCAGTGGCAAGTTTGGATGGTGTCTACGCTCTTCATGATCATTGTCACCGCTATTGTGTGCTTGCTTCCCCGAATTCTGCCCAAAGCGGAGACGGCCTTCTTCCTCTGTAGTCTTGCTGGATTCATCATATTCACGATCGCGGTTCTGGCGACCAGCAAGCCCAAGCAGCCAGGATCGGTCGTCTTTACGGACTTTGTTAACCAGACGGGGTGGAGTGACGGGACCGCTTTTGTACTTGGAGTCGGTACATGCACATACGCCTTCTTGGGAACCGATGCCACCACTCATATTGCTGAGGTGAGGTTCTCATCCAAGACTTGAATTCCTGAATATGAGACTCAAGCGTGCATTTAGGAATTGCCGAGCCCTGGAAAAGCCATTCCCCGGGTCATGCTACTGACCATGGCCATCGGTATCGTCACCTCTGTCATATGGACGATGGCATTCATGTTCTCCACCTCCGAGCTCGACGACGTGGCCACTTCCCCACTTCCCATCTATACCGTCTATCTACAAGCCCTTCGAAGCGAAGCCGGCGCCACCGTCTTCGCCTGCTGGCTGCTCTGGGTCTACTTCGGCGCCTCAATCGGCTGCATCGCCACGACAGGCCGCTTGGCCTGGGCCTTTGCACGCGACAACGGCCTGCCCTTTTCCAAGACGCTCGCCAAGGTCCATCCGACCTTGCGCCTGCCCGTCAACGCGACGCTCGTGTGCATGGTCTTTGTGATCCTCTACACGCTCATCTACATTGGGTCGACGACGGCCTTCAACAGCATCGTCTCCATGGCCGTCTGGTCGCTTAACGTCACGTACGCCATCCCGCAGGGCATTGTCCTGTTCTACGGCCGCAACAAGGTCCTTCCTCGGCGTCAGTTCACTCTGGGCACGTACCTCGGTCCTTGCTGCAATGCGTTCTCATGTCTCTGGGTTCTCTTGTACACGGTATTGTTCTGCTTCCCGCTCTTCTATCCGCCGGAGGTGGGCAATATGAATTACGTCAGTGTTGTCATCGCCGGTGTTATTCTCATTATTGTGGTCTTCTGGTTCGCGGGGAAGAGGAAGACTTTTGTTGGTCCGGTATGTTATGGCTTGCTCTGTCTGCTCATTGCCACCCGCAACCCTCCCCTCCAGACCTTTTTCGAACCCGATTGAAGACATTAACTTGGCTGACACGATTCCCCGTCTGTAGAATGTCAATCTCGAGGGAATGGAGATCGCCCAGGCCATTGTCACCATGACGGACCAGGAGGCCAAGGCTAAGCGTATCAAAGAGTTGGCACACACAACTCATGAGCTGAAGGGACCCGACATGGTGAATTCATCAGCTTAAGCTGTGAATGCAGATATACAGAATATCTGCTGAGAATGTGCGTTAAGGCGAGCCAGAGGATAGAATGTTTGCATGGGGCAACCACGAGCTCCAGGAGTACAAGGCTGAGGCCAGGATATAACGCGGTTCGCCCCATTCTGATTCTCTAGAGATTAGTTTGGCATGACAATTGCATCTACATTCTCCCCTCTGTGATCCCGTCACCCCACCCTCAGACAAGCCCACGAAACGGAAGTTTGCGCGAGAGAATCACCTTGTGATCTTGAGAACGAGGATGAGTCTGAACAGCTCCCGGAGGCGTGGACCTTTGACCAGTGGAACGGTAACCGCTTGAAAGGCGATCAAGGTGGTTTCATAGATGGCGGCGACCTTTGAGTCTGGAGTTGGTACGCTCAGGAGCATACTTCCAGCACGTCACATCAACTTGTCTTCATTGCATGACCAGCTAATCATCTTCTTGCTCAGTTGGAATTTGTCATGGAGGCTATATTCATTTCCTCTTCCCAGAGTGCCGAATTTTCCTCGCAGTACCGTTTCATCGTTGTCGATTGAAAGGTGATCTCTCGAGAACTCAAGTGGTCTGTGAACACAGTTGTTTCCAAGAACTTATCCCCAACGGTGGCGCCTACTAGATCATAGTAGGCTCTCCGTGAGATGGATCCCTTCTTTAAGAGTGCACGTACAACCTTAGCTCCCTCCTTGTGGTAAAGACGCTCAGGAAGAATTTCAGCGAAGAGGAGTTCCCCCTCGGTGTCGTTCAGCACGGTCTCGCACGCAGCTAGAAAGGCGGTGAGGAACTAATACTGTTTTCTGCATGGCATGCTCTACACATACTTTCAAATGTGTCGTTATTCTTGATACCATCTGCCATAGACTCGAGGTGTATTATGCGGCCACCAATAAAGCCATAGATTTGCTCGGCCTGCTTCTCGTCGATGTTCTAGAGTTTGAGGTACTACAGAGCTTCCTCTCTAGTCACATCGCCAATTTCGACGACCCTCGACTTTCTAGACCACGAGCTTCTCCCTATAGCACTTCATTAGCACCTAACCGAAAACATGATGGACTTACCACACATATAACGTGGTACGCGGCCGTCACTTGTAACAAACACAACGGAGGCCAACCGGTCGTCGGCAGCATCCTTCGCGAAGTCCTGCAATTGGTCCAGAGCCTTTGTATTTTGTTGGAGAGTCTGTTCGAATTGTCGATTATCAAGACCGGCACTTTCTCATACTCCTGCTTGAACTCCTTGCAAGCACGGGCAAAAATTTCCAAAAGGTCATTTAAAGACATCTCTGCAAATCCATTAGCCTCAAAGTAATACTCTTGGGGGGAGATCTGCTGTGGTTTCGCTCACCGGAATCGATGGACTTATGTGGTCTCCATCCCAAAGCACGTCGCATCGCCTGGACAACCTCGGCTTGCCGCTCGCACACCCTAGGCATGTCGACATATATGACGCCTTTCGGCTCATTTATGCCATTCACCGCAAGCTTGATCAGACTCGTATTTCCAGTTCCGTGTTCTCCGATGATAAGGGAATAAGAAGGCTTTCGGCCTTTCGATGGTGTGGTGAACTTCCTTATTTCGTCGATAAGGCCCTTCCGTGGGATAGGGTATTCAATCGTCTCCAAGAATTCTGGTCCCTTCTTGAGCTTCTCGTAGGTTGCAGATGTGTATGCGGATTCGCGTATACGTCTCCGGAATTCTTGGTACCAATCTCCCCAGGTGGCATACGTGGCGAGACCCTTTTAGTAATCAGTATGTCTTAAATAACACGTCAAAGGAACCTGCACATACGAGACCAACTGTGGCTGTGGCCGTGACAATGGTCCCAAACCCGGCCTTGCCCTGAGCTTTGATCCAGGCCATACGAGAAGGCGCATCCTTGAGTCCAGAAGATCGTGAACTCTCAGTGGCTAAGGGGGGAGTGGCAGTAGAGTCTGACTATGATCTTGAGCTGAGAATCGGCAGCAAGTCGGGTCGGTGGCCGGGGATGGGGTATTTGAGTGTGTGGACAATCCCAAACAACACAGCACGCTGAGACGGTCGAAGGAAAGGACGAGCCTCAAAGGCTGCATTGGCTGTCAACTTGGATGCCATGGTTGCAATGATGCGTGAGGTCTTGGACGCGAGTTGATGTTAAAAGTTGGGGGTGTGTCTGCCAAAGGTCAGTGTGAGGACAGGCACAGCCTTGTGCAGCCTTGCCAAGGTATCGCGTGGGGGACACTGCTTGAGCGCCGTCGCAGCGCCTCTTGTACATAGCCTCTTCGGCGGTTCGTCGATGTCTCCAACAGGCAATACCAGGATTGAGATAGCCTCCTGACAGTCAGTAAGGGACAATTTGAGAAGATGGATATGAGGAGCATCAGATGGATATATACATCTCCCGTGACAGACATTCTTGGCAATCCGTTCATTCACAACTGAGATTCATCTGGTGAATGTGCATAGCAATGGAGTGCTATGTGGTTGAGAGCTCTTTGTGTTCTAGAACCGACAAATGTCAACAAGAGAGCACGATCTTTGGCGTGTGGTGCGATCTAGTCTGTGACACCCAACTATGTCGGTACATTGTCAGACCAGGAGTCCTAACGTCGACCTTCTAAAGAGAGTTGTGTCGCAAGGTTCACGCGCTAGAGTCTAGTTCTCGTTGGCAGGGGTTGACCATCGACTTTGCACACAAAAGCTATCCAAGTTCAAATCGTTCGATTTCATCTTTCAGCAAAACTGTGAACCTACAAAGAGTGTCGGGATACACAAAAAGTGCAAAGACGCGGTTAGCCACGAGTACCGAATTGCTTAGACTATCCAAACTCTGCTTGTTCAGGGTAGGCAGCGATTAGTCGGTGTATTCCGTCAATTACTCAAGTCTTGACCTTTGGCGGTACATAACCAAATTTCATGCCTTCCGGTACCTTTTTCCACTGTTTCGTGACAGGGTCCAAGATCTCGTCTTCACAGTGTTTCCATGCCTTCCTGATCATCTCGGCCTTTGCCTCGGTTCGGGGGGTGATGGACACTTTGAAGTCATTCGGCTGCACCGTGGTTCCTCCCACCAGATCATCGATATCGGGAGTGATGGCCTGCCCGTCTGGACCTATGGGTTTCTCGATATTGAAGGCCCAGAGGATGCGGGTCGCGGCGAGAAACAAGGAACGCTCGGCGATGTGCATGCCCTGGCACAGGCGACGACCACCTCCGAAGATCCAATTTTGGCGCTGATTCTCATCCGGATTGGTCGCGGACTCAAATTCAGTCTGATGGTCGTTGATGAAGCGCATTGGGTCGAAGACTCGGGGGTTCGGGTTGCGTTTCGGGTCCATGTTTATTGCCCTGGTTGCCTTTTGTTAGAAAGAGTCACAAAGAGTATTTGTCATCGGTATCCCAGCTTACCAATTGTTGTTAATAACAGTTGTTCCCTCTGGGATCCTGTAACCCATATAGTAGTCGTCCCGGATGACTGCGTGTGGCGACCCCAGGATCAAGGTCGGCATCCACCGAATGCTTTCTTTGACGATCGCACGAATATATTGCAGATTAGCCGCATCCTCCATGACCGGCATTCGGTCTGGGCCAACGACCCTGTCGATGTCCTCTTGTGCCCTTTTTTGGACCTCTGGGGTCACCATCATCGCCTGGATAAATCCCACGAGGATGCCGGAAGTTGTGTCGGAGCCTCCCTCCAGAAGAGATCCGGTGATGTACGCGGCCTGTTCATCTGAAAAGCCTTCTTTTTTTTGCGCAAGGAAGACGTCAACGCCGAAGCAAGGCTTCAAAAAGCCAATCGAGTCAGTGCAACGTTCAACCACGCCGGTGGGAAGCAAACATACGTGAGAAGTTCCCGAATTGATCCGGTCTTTGACGGCCTGCCAATGCCCAGTGTATAGCTTCAGCTCCTCCTCATGCAACTTTCTTGCGTGCCTATATGAAGGGTTCAGGAGCGAGGGAATCTTTCGCAAAAGTGGATAGAGATCTAAGAGTGAGGCACTGGCACTGGCAGCGAGCTCGCCCCATGCTTCGAACCCCTGTGGAGTGGATCAGTCATGCTGCAAATACCTGCTTGGGAAGGGCATGTGCAACCTTAAAAAATTGTAGCATTCTCGGATCTTCAGTGCTGGTCGTACGAAACCCAAAAACCATTTGCGTCGTGAGTGAGCTGGTGTACCTCCTGAGGTGCAGGACGAAGTCGTCGGGCCGCTGCAACAGTCCGAGCAGCATGTTCTTGTTTTCGAGATCTTGATAGGGAATATAAGCCACAGCGGTTTTAATGTTGAGAGTGTTGTGCATCATCTTGTGAACAAGCCGCCACATAGGTCCATATTTCTTGTTGCCGTCAGAACTTGTGACCCAGTGCCCACTTGGATAGGGATTCGAGAGCTCACCATGGTGACAAAGCGCAGGCCGCCACTGGCTACGTCTTGTGCAAGGTACATATCCGGTCTGGAGGAGTAGATGGCGCTTCGCCTGTCAAAGAGGTCCTTGACTGCCTTGGGCGTTGAGAGAATGATGACTGTCTTCGTTCCGAGAACCAGGGAGTAAATAGGTCTCCTTGGGTCAGTCCAATCCATCCGCGAACCGAGATGGAATGTGCACGTACCCATATTCTTCGGCCCATTTCTGCCATTGGAGGTGAGGTCGATCCTTAGGCACCTGTGATCGAAATCAGCCGCAGTTCTCAGTTGGTACCGGGAGGGTACAACCTGATGGAGGTTTCCAAGAATAGGTAGAGTGGGAGGGCCCGGAGGATAGTCCTTGGGCCTTCTGCCAACCTGGAAGATGCTGTAGATGATGTAGATGAGGGCAGCAGTCGCAGCAATGCTGACGGGGACGATCAAATTCTCCACGAGGCTGGACCTTTGTAAGTGAATCATCTTAGGGATGGAAACATCAAAGGTTTGCATCTTGCTCAGGGTTTGTAGCTTGTCATGCCGTCATGGAACGTTTGGCCGCCTCTTCAGCCATATATCGTTTGCGTTGACCTTCGCCTTTCGGAGTGTGGCCCCCGCTTCCTGGTACAATTGGGTCCTATACCCCATCCTTCATTCGCCCACGGAGGGCGAGGCGGGGCCCCGTGGCTCCTCCCCGCCCGGTATTAGATTCGAGAGTGCAATCATTGGCTCGGGCACTCCCAACTTACTCCGTGCTCCGGATCTCAATAGCTCAGCCCCAGACACAAGAATCCGGGGCCCGGGCACATTTCAGCTCCGGGTACATTTCAAGAACTCCTTGGGCTGCTGATCCTCGACACTTTGACTAAAGCTAGATCTACTTCGAAGGCTGAGGCCAACCATTCTTCATCAAAAGAGTGGCATCATTTTCACAACGTAGAATTCTTCTACTTAAAACTTGTGCACACAATCGGAGTTCAGTGCGGGTTTATACATCAAACCAACCTCTATCCGTATTCCTAGAAGATTGTGACTTCGGGTCTTGGTTTCCTGTATACGAGCTCGGACAAGATTAGACGAGAAGTCTCACCTCTACCTGGAAGGGTGCCTTCTCTGGTTGCCCGCCAGCGCGTGCTTTAGAAGATTCTTCGTCTAATTGGGAATGCCGTTCAAAGGTCGAAGACGCGGAATCGACCGGCGCATTGCTTTGCGCTGCAGAGGGCAAGTACTTGGTGGACATTCTGCATGTCGTGCAACCTACTCTATAAAGAGAAATAGTCCAGAATTGCTAGAAGGGCTCTTCGAGGTTTTTTCAATTACCATGTGAATACCACTTACCTTTACACAGCATCATGGGATTGCGCTGTTGGTGTCTTCCAATTTCGGTGGACCTTTCTCTATCCCTGATGGTCTCAGAATCAATCTGCAGTTACTAGCTTCAGAGCCCCTTTCATTCAGAATATATTCAAGATCACAGGGAGAGTGGGGGCACGTCGATGACGATTAATGCTGTCATCAATTCGAGGCCAGAAATGAGATACTATGACAATTTTGGTGAGCACCAGAACTATGGGATCGAGAGCGGCAATGGTGGCCATTCATAGTAATCGAAATCCGTCATATCAAAGTTCGTGAACTTTCGGTTCGTCAGTAAGAGCCTTCGGACGGCCACGTACAGCGTCATGCGCCGTGAATCATAGGAAAGAGGTTAGGGGGAGACTGACCTCGTCAAAGGAAATGTTGTCTACACCTCCGGGAAAGGGCTGAGCAGACTCGGACTGTCGGCTGAGGGACAAGGCGCCAGATAGTATGTCTCGAGATGGAGAGACCAACGCGCGCGCATACTCGGCGAGTTCCCGAGGAAATGGGATGCTGAGCTGTCCGCCGCTGGTATACTCTAATCGGGCAAATATTCCGGCGATAACCTCAATCAGGGCGATGTCAGAGAGTGCAGAGGGGTTAGAGGGCGCAGCAATGGTGTTGATAAATAGATTTATTGCGCCCAGGATCGGAAAGTAGAACACCAACCTATATAGGAAGGTGAGCAGTTAGTGAAAAAGCCTCAAACCCGCAAAAAGGGGTGAAGGGAACACTCACCAAAGATGAGACGCCGCATGGATTTCATATTGCTGACAGTCCAGAATGATGGAACGAGATGCTTCGGCTATAATCCGAGAACTTTCCTGGACCTGCCTGATATGCTCTGGGTGTTGACTTTGTTGAAATCGATTGTTCCTCCACGGCTGAGTGATGATGGAGTGAAGCACACACAGGGATCCATAAAAGCTATGTTGAAGGTACAGAAAATGGATGTGTGTGATGCGGGGATTAAGCGATCTGGGCCTCTGGGTGGTATGTAGGCGGTATTCCTGCCTCAGCTTGACATGCCAGGAGCGCAACCCGTGGTCTAGACGTTGAACAGTGTCCTTGATCTCGTCCATCGATCGGGCCTGAGACTTTGTGCTGAAGAGCTCTCTTTCAATCGCAGAGGATATCTGGGCATGGCGCAGAGATGCGAGCATCATCCCGAGATCCGTATGCGTGTCGGGGCGAATCTCCGTTGGGAGAGCGAGACTGATGTCGTCATCGTGAATCATCTGCAAAAGACTTTTAGCACTGCTTTCTCAAACAAAGGGTGTTGTCGTTTTACCGACGGTCGACCGGAACGACAAGCGATGTTCTTGTCATATAAGTACAACACCCAAAACAACCATTTTCGGGTGGCTTTTTCCGAATCTGAGAGACTACACTGAGATGGTGGATGCAGATGGAGACGTTTAGAGTAAGCCAATCGAACGGCGGTAGAGAGCAACAGATACTCGAGACAAGGGGCTGATACCGCTTCACAGTAAAGAGTCTGGACCTAGATTAGCCGGCGATAGACGGCAAGGAAATGGGCCAACCCACCATGAGCACAATTGCTTCGACAGCAGTGGTATCTGAGGGCATAAATACCAGATTCGTAAGGACAGACAGGGCATTCTCGAAATAAAGCCACGATTCTCTCTGCGCGGCCGCGTAGTTTGATGGTCGGCCCCCACGACACAGGGAAAGTCTGCTCCCTATCGCAAAGACAGCATTGCGAAGCGTATACCAAGTCAAGTCGTTATCGGTCGGTTGATGTTGCCCATAATGCTGCTCAAGGCGGGCTTCAAAGGCCTGACGCGGCACCAGTCCAAGAGTGTGCTCAATGCTCTCCTCAAAAAATGCTGATTGCACTGCGCATCAGTTTCGACGTCGCACTAGGCAGGGTGACAGAACACTGACCTGTGGTCCACCTCAAAGCAGTCTCGTAATCTGGGTCTGGAGTTCGCTCGACTCCAAGAGGCTTACTCATCTTTAAAGATCGCGTTACTGTCATGGCTAGCCGACTCGCGCTGTGGCAGAAGCTGGCGTTCCCCAATTGACGGCAAACCCATTCAACACCACGGGGGGAACATATTGAGAGGAAGGATGCTTTCCCTAACAATTATATCAGTGGTAATGTCGGGGCAGGTGTCGGATTTTTGTACCATGATGTTCGTGGTAGTCTCCCCGCTTGCATTTCTTTAGCCGTCTACCGCGCCAATCTTCCAATACAATGAACTTACTTCCTCTTCAGAGCATTGAGGGGTCGCACAGTTCAATTTGGCGCCCTGTTCGGTGACCGCTGAATACGAATGCGCCTGATCGTTGCTTGCATCATTATCCATGTGAGTGCGTGATGGCGATGTGAAATGCTCCGACCCTTCACGTGCAATCTGGGGCAAAGCATTACGTATGCCGCCTTCAGAAGGCAGGAGTGATCCGGTTAGTGGAAGATGCACCCCAGCGCGGGCACGATCTTGGAAGTCAAATGCCACCAGGGTGGAGTCAGTGGCGCTCGTCGCTGAGGCAGACAGGTTGATTGAGGCATTATCATTGCCGCCGTTGGGCAGTGCTGACGAGCCACACGGCGGAGACGCGGTAGGTGCAGTCTCAGACCTCAACGGTCTTAGAGATTCGGGGCTCAGTTGTTGGACGTCAACTCCATGGGACTCGGAGACACTAGCTACTAAGCCTGGCGGTGGTCTCAAGCGGTCTTGTCGAATGAGCTGCTCCAGCGAAGCAAGACGTTCCTCGAGAATGATCTCGTTATGGCTTCGTTTTTTGGATCGTGAAGGTTTCTCAGGAAAATGGCATTGCTCTCCGTGCCCCTGTCATCCAAGGTGTCAATACTGCTACCCGCGGCATCCGTTCTGAGCACTCACCACACAGTTCGCGCAAGGATGAGATCCTGTGCCTAAAGAGGGTCAGCCGAGAGAGGCACAAGGACGAAGGAGCCCTTGCAGAGCGGGAAATCTCACATTTGGCCTTTTTCATACGACAGTAGGCGCAGGCGACTGTGCATTTTGGGACGTCTGGACGCGACGGCATGTCCGTGACTGGAGACAGCAAAAGACAGGATTCAACTGCTTCTCAGTCCCTGCATCTCGAATGAAGAGGGGGTTCTTCGACAAACGGCAGAGTGCAGTGCCGAGCGTGGGGAAGTGCCATCCTGGCTTTGTGGGATCTGGGGTCATTACTTGGGGTTGTTGTTGATTGGCCAGCCGAGTACTATACGCTCGTGTTACCGTGGAAGGACCTAGAGAGGCTGTCCGGAGCTCGTAAACTAGCTTCCGAGAGTACCGGAGGGCATTCTTCCGGTACACGAAAATAAACCCTCCCTCTCTATATGGTCCAATCTATGGAAGCATTTGGTGGCATGGCTATGCAGGCTGGCGTGCAATTCATACCTTGGCCATTGGTAGTACTATGTGGCAGTGCAGGCAAATCTCATGTCCTTCCGTGCACAATTTCCAGCAATGTTCATCGACAATGCATCGGTGCACCGGAAGGCCGCGAGGACCAATTTCAATTCTCTTCTTCAACTCGTCGTCACTAACGCAGCTTCGCAACTTTGAATCAGTTCCTCAGATTTTCCCTATAGAAATCCGACATCATGAATTGTGTTGCCCCCTTCGGCCGTGTCGAAATTGTCCCCCTGGGTCTCTATCTGGTTGCCGTCGGGGTCTGCGTAATATATGCCCAGTTCCTTGCGTTGCCGATATGCCGTGAGGAGGTCGTCGAGAGTGTCGAACGCGAAAGCTGTATGTTCTAGACCAGGCAAGCATTCTGTCCATGGCCGAACGGACGTCTGAAGGGTAAGCGAGGAAGGCCAGGCATCTCGTTGCCAGAGCCGGAGCCAAGTGGCCAATGGTTGGTGTTCAACAGCTGACACAATACGGCTGCACAGCCGACATGATCGTGATCGACAGGAATATGGCCCGGCGCGGCAGCGCTGGTGTTTGGATCACAGAACATAAGTGCTCAGGACGCGGTTACTGAGTTGACAGGCCAGATCCGACCTGAGATGTGAGTATGGGAGAACATTCTGAGAGAGTCAATTTCCGATCCCACGAGAAGCCAATTTGGGATCTCAAGAGCGCCAAGTTTGGATCCTGAGAGAACCCGTTTGTGACTCGAGAGAGCCTGTTCGAGATCGAAAGATTCCACCAACAGCCTCCCAAGGTGTGTGACATTTGCGTCCAGCGCGGGGCGGAAATGGCACATATTTTGGCTTAGTCATATCCACTTGGCTTCGGCCTAAGGCCTAGTCAGAGCAGGAAGGCTGTGTGCCATTTACTATAGATACTAGGAAATGACCTCCCGAAGCCTGCGTAATGCAGAATAGCCTTCATATTGCGATTTACTATTGCGGGAAAATGAGGAGTAAAGGAGGAAATGTAAGGGCTGGAAATGGTGCGCAGGCAGTTGGCACTGGTCCAAGGTGTCAAAGGGCGGCCATCTTCTGATCACTGACGTAGCCGTCGATGAACGGGAGAAGACGTCCAAAGGTGATAACTGGATATCCAGCTCCTCGAGTTCGGACGATCATGGATGAGGAGAAGTGATGTTATGGTTTAGGACAAAGTCCTGTGCTTCGAAAGAGAGAAAAGAGAAGGGAAGGGAAAGCGGCAGACCCTGCACACATTCATACCTGCTTTGAGTAGCCACGGCATCGCAATCGAGCCGCAACTTGACACGTCAACACCTGCGGCGTCCGCACAAATTCGGCACAATACCCGCCCCTGGCACGTGCCTTATCGTCAGGGTCGGGGTCCTTCGTGAGATCTATCCACATCTTGCGGTCGGGGGGAAATAGGAGCTCTTCGATATCTGGAAGCTCATCTTCGGCGTCCTCCTTAGCCGTACCTTTTGACAGGGTGCTGGGACTTCTGAGGAGCCTGATTGTGGCGTAGTCACCATCGTCGAAGGAGCGGTCGACGCTGCACACGGTGTGGCCGTCCCTGCGTCTTGGAGAGCTTGCGTGGAAGAGGCCACGGGATCCTGTGAGAAACCAGGAACCGCCCTTCGGCCTGGCGACGTGAGACTCACCTCAGCTGCTTCCTTCTCCATCCTCTCTGGTGCGTTGCGCTTCTCGTCCATGGCAATGGAGCTAGCAGGCAAAACCGCCACCTCCGCTCCGTCGTCGTCGTCAGAGTCGCCCGTCAGGTCGATCATCACAGGGCTCTTCGACCCGACACGGCGTAATGGCACGAGAACGTAGCTGGATGGCCCAGTAAATAGAGCGCTCCACGGTTCAAAAATTCAGAGGTCATCGTATGAAAGGGCGCAGGTGCAGGAATGACTCGCTTGGATTGAAGTGCGGAAGAGCACAATTGGCGACCTGACGCTGCCGGGGGACTGTCGGAGTTTTATAGGCAAAAGCCCGCTGCTCGGCACTCCTCGATATCGCACTTTTCCCTCAAAGCCCAGCCGGATCTTCATCTGTCCACAGGTCGAACGCTGACGGTGGAGGAAGATGCGAGGAACCGGGTCCTGCCTCCCCCCTCCAATCGGAATGGTGGCTTGGTGTCCTGAACTGCCAGCGTTCCATGGGCCGGCTAAGTCCTGACTCTCTCCCCGTTCGACGCACCCGTGTGATCAACTGTCTGAATCCCGCTCAACTTTCTGAGGTTACCGAAACTAGCGACATGTCGACGGTCGTCGCCAGATGCTGCTTGATTCGAGCATTCTGATCCAACCTTCTAGCCTGGCACCAACAGCAGCAGCAACACCGCCATGAAACAGCGCATTTCTCCGTAATGCGAAATTACTATCCTGCACCTGGCGCACTCCTCGCTGTGATGGTCTCGGTCGATACGAGGGGCACGGAGGCTGATCCTGGAGGTGGAGGAGGGCACATCGTGGGATGGTCGTCGAACATCGGAGGGACGGCTGTGCGACGGAACTAGGTCGAGAAGGTCCCTGACGGTTTGGTCCGCCTGTGGTAGTTTTTTGACCCAACGTCAGCCGCACGACCTGGTCGTGAAAGAACTCAGAAGGGTCGAAGGAAATGAAAAGCAGCGAGGCAGGACGTCCATTATTCTGCTGTCTGGACGCGGTCGGGCCGAGGTCCTTCTAAGCTTGCGCCTTGACTTCTAGCCATAAATGTCGACCTCGTCGACGCTGCTTTTGATGACCCTCCCGGATCTACATTTCTCCGGCTCACCCGGTGGGCCGGTCAGTATCTTGGCATTTCACACAAAGCGGCGGCACCGTGGGTCCGAAAAGAGGGGGATCCTCGTTCTTGGCGATGGACTGCGGCGAGTTTGGGGTGCAATCCAATGCAAATAATGATGATGGCTCCTAGACAAGTTCCACGCTCGCTGCGCGTCCCTCCCACTCGAGAAGGGTTCTTCCGAATGCATTTCGACCTCAGATAGCGCCGCGTGCGCATGTGTAGGCCATCATGATGTCCTTTATGGACTACGTGGTCCATGCCTTTGGCACCGCAACGGACTGGAACGACGACAACAGCTACTCCTCCTTGACCGCGACGTCTGACGCGCTCCTATCGTTCAACATTCCATCCACGCTCGCCCTACATGTGTCGTCTCTGAGTACGGCTAATTTCGCGTCCTCGTACACGTTGGAGACCTTGGGACAGCTTGATGGCTCCGTTTCGTACCTATATTCTTCTGTTCCTCTCGGGCAGATACCTTCCCAGACAAACAGTATCCCACTGAGGAATCTAGTTCGGGGGTACCGAGATATCAGACTCCCGAAGCTGCCTCTCATCGACAAGGACACTGGCCCCGGGTTTCAAGGGGACCATGACCGAAAACCCACCCTGCTCCGCGCGACTCTGGCTCTTCCACCACCATCCACACTGACGGCCCAGTACGTCCGTCGCCTCGATGCCGACACCCTCCTCTCCCTGTCGCTCTATAGCAAGACTGTTACGAGCCCTGCCGTCAACTCTGGACCTCCCCCGGCATCGGTCCTGGCCCACGTTCAACACGACGGTGGCCACTACTCCATCGAAGGCCTCGGCTCCACCGACAATGCCCTTCTCGGCCTTCGGGGTCTGTGGAACTTTGGACTTTTTCCACCGCAGCCGGAGACGGGGTCTAAAGCTCGTCCAGAAGAGGAATCAGACGCGGTCGCCGTCGAAGGCTTCACCGAGTTTCTGGCTCCCGCGTCACCTCTTCCGCCTCCGGTGGATCCGCTGGTGACCTATCGCAACCGCCTTGTGTCAAAGCCTTCCCTCCTCTCCGCGGGCGCTGAATTCTACTACAGTCCGTTCTCTCACGTCATCGGTATGTCGACCGGCCTGCGATTCACTACCCTGGCCCCACACCTTATACCCGACCCTGGCCCATCCAACTCGAACAAACCTCTGGCGGGAACTTCGGCGTCGCTGCTCTCCACGGCGTCCCAATCTCTCCTGGCTCCCCCGAATGTCTCTCATTCCTCCTTTCCCTACACCATGACCTTGACGTTCACGCCCCTGACCGGCTCCATCTCGTCGACGTATTCCGTTCGGCCAACGGGGAACCTCGCCTTCTCCTCGCGTTTCGACTTCAACTTTTACTCGTGGGAGTCTCGCTACGTCGTGGGCGGTGAGATCTGGCGTTCTCGCCGGCGGTATGGCGACCCTGACCCTGACGCGGTGGATACCGTTCGCTGGGCCCGTCTCAAGACACGCGACTGGTTCTCGCCGGCGGAGCGCGCGCTCAAAGACGAGCGCCTTGAGCGCGAAGAGGAGAACGTGCTAAAAGTGCGGGTCGACGACGGCTGGAATGTCAAAGCGCTGTGGACGGGACGGGTCAAAGCGTTGCTGCTGAGCGCCGGTATCAGCCTGTCCCCGGTGCAGAGAAACGGGCTGAGAGCCGGCGACCTGGTAGGAACGGGTGCAGCCGAGATGGCAGCCGTCAGGAAGTGGAAAGGAAGCGTGGGATTGAGCGTCGCGTACTCGACGTGATCTCAACGATATTTCTACTCACTGCCTTCAATCTGGAGATCTCGTAGTGGGATTGTGTCATCTCCTCAGATCCATCATTCTTTAGCGACGGCGTTGGTGGACTTGTGGATACGTGGAACACAGATATGAAGTAAGGGAGCGTGATTCGATTTGCTCCAAGGCACAGAGATACCTCAACCAGCTATACTCATGACTTCCATGACTCCGACTCTCTGACTGACTGGCTCACATTGCCTCGCGAGCTGCACTATTCTCTATTCACTTCCCGAGGGTATCTGTTTATCTGTCTCACTAGGCGAAAGCAGTCTGTAAAGTACTACTTGATGCTGAGCAAGACCGAAATTCGCATGCATTGGTACGAACCCATCCGTCCATCCGGCTGGCTGTTGCCTCCCTACCTTCGTGCTTGTGGTTCGTGTCGCATCGGTCACATTGAAATGCATATCATGACATGGCAAACCTCAGCTCTGATCTGATACTCGTTCGACAACGGCTGGAATGTGTCATCTGTGGAATTGGTCGACTCGATTCCACGCGTCTATATCGGTTACGCACCACACCACGATGGTTTCTCGCTACGTCTTGATCGTTCCGTCTGCCTTCATTTTTTCCAGCCTATCCAGCAGTGCCTGGGGCGGCGGCTGCCGGTACCCTTGCGGGTTATTCTCAGTCCACCGCCAGAGATCCGCGCAGGCCTCTTCCATGGTATGCTTCGTCTTCCATCCCAGCTCCCGGTTCGCTCGGGATGGATTGCTCGTGAGATCCAGGACGTCGCCGGCACGGCGCTCCACGACTTGGTAGGGCAGATCGCGCCCCACAGCTTTGGAGAAGGCCTTGATCATCTCGAAGACGGTTGACCCGCGGCCGGTGCCGAGGTTCCACGCGCGCACACCCGGCTGATGTTCACGGAGATAGTCGAGAGCTTGGAGGTGGCCTTGGGCTAAATCGAGGATGTGGATGTAGTCTCGGATGGCGGTACCATCGTGCGATTTATAGTCTATTCCATCGACCGTACTGATCAGCTTCTCTCGTCTCGCTCAAAACCTGCTTTGGGGGATTGCCATATATGGTGGGAGAAAGAAAATAAAAGATTTGGCAGGCTTACCGTCACCGAACACGAGCAACTTCTCTCGTTGTCCTGTCGCCACTTGCGCCAAGAGTGGGAGCAGATTGTATGGGACGCCCGTGGGATCCTCACCCATGATACCGCTTGGGTGGCTGCCGGCTGGGTTGAAGTAGCGTAATAGGGCCGCATTCCACTTAAGGAGCCCTTCTGAGTCGCCCTTCTTCTGTGCATTTGCACGCTCCGCATTGATGTGGTCGGTAATGAGAAGTTCGGAGGTAAACTTGGTGTTGCCATACGGATTTGTAGGTCCCAGTGGGCACTCTTCAGGAATCGGGATCATGTTGGGAAACCGGGTTGCATCGCCGTAGACGGTTGCGGAAGAAGAGTAGACAATGTGGGACACGTTGTGACGCTGAGCAGAACGGAGCAGGCAGAGTGTGCCATACACATTGTCATGGTAGTAGTCCAGTGGCCTCTCTCCCGACTCACCAACGGCCTAAGTGCCGGTGATCAGCATGTGAACTCCGAGAGGCGGGTATGGCTGCACACCTTCAGCGCGGCAAAGTGAATCACACTGTCAATGTCCGGGTGGTCGGAGAAAACGGCGTCCAAAGCCTTCTCGTCTGTGACATCGACCTTGTAGAATTCAGGTTTCTTCCCACAGATGAGCTCTATTCTGTTGACGACTTCTTGGGAGGAGTTGTAAAGGTTGTCAACTATGACGACTTTGTAGTCCGCTTCGAGGAGCGCGAGGGCCGTAAACGAGCCAATGTAGCCTGTGCCGCTGTTTTCAGTCAGTCGGGTCCCGGTCTGGTTCCAGAGGCTTTGGCTTACCCTGTAATCAGGCACGATCCCACAGGCATGGTGAAGTGGTTCACGGATCGGCGAGGCGTTGTGAATTTGGGCGGCGCAGAGAAGTGACTGGTCGATTGGCGGGGGACGATGTCTTGAAGAGCGCTGGCTAATGTGCACAACCCTTCTAAAAGCTCTCCAGCTCCTGCGTACGTCGTCTAATGATCGCAGTGGCTGGACAATTCTGCAGGACTGAGTTCCAAGGGGCAAGGTTTATAGGCCCGCGCGGAATTCTCAATCACTTGATGCCATCATGGCTGCTGGCCCTCTGCGGGAAGGCCGCACTTAGGCCGGCAGGAAGTGTGGAGATTGTCCTCTCCATCCCCACGTGCGTTCCAGCACAAACTTTTTTCCTCTCCGCAAGGCCTGTTGAGCAAAGCTACCAAAACGTATATTGCTCTTCTGAGTCTGCTGGCGCGTCATGTCGGAGCAGTTGCCAAAGAAGCGGCGCAAGACCGCAGGTGTCCCCATAATCAAAGACCCGCGGTTTGCCAACATCCAGTCCGATCCCAGATACCGTCTGCCGGGGAAGAGCAACAAGGTCAAGCTAGACAAGCGGTTCTCTCGTGCACTCACGGATGAAGACTTCACTCGCAAGGCAAAGGTCGATCGCTACGGCCGGCCATTGGAGACAGATGCCGATCGGAAGAGGTTGAAGAGGAAGTATGAATTCGCCGAGGATGAACACAGCGATGGGCTTGATGATGATGTGGAGGGCCAGAACGAGTGGAGCAGTGTGACCAAGAGTCATGATCTGCTCCGACAAGGCCGGGAGACTGAGAGTTCATCCGAGGAGAGTTCGAGCGAGGAAGATTCGGACATGGAGGCGGATGAAGAGGCCGAAGCGCAGGTCCAGATCGACGTGCCAATGGGAGAGGTCACATCGAGGATCGCGGTGGTGAATCTTGACTGGGACCATATTCGTGCGGCCGACTTAATGGCCGTTTTCAAAAGTTTTCTCCCTTCCACCGGCTCTCTCCTCAAGGTATCGATTTACCCGAGCGAATTTGGCCAGGAGCGGATGGAGCGTGAAGAAATGGAAGGCCCACCAAAGGAAATATTTGCGACCTCGACACACGATGGCGATGAAGTGGACGAGTTCTCCGACGACCAAGAGGAGAAACAGGATGACGAAGAAGGAGAAGACGGTCAGGCATCAATCATTAAACCTGACGATGGCTCTGAATTCGATTCCACTGCATTACGTCGATACCAGCTGGAACGTCTTCGCTACTTCTACGCCATTCTCACCTTTTCGTCTCCGTCGGCGGCAAAGTCGGTCTACGACGCGGTTGATGGGACGGAATACCTCTCCACAGCCAACTTCTTTGACCTCCGATTCGTCCCCGAAGGGACAGACTTCTCCTCTGATACACCGAGGGAAGAATGTGACGACATCCCTGCCGACTACCGGCCGAATGAATTTGTGACGGATGCTCTCCAGCACAGCAAAGTCAAGCTGACCTGGGATGCAGAGGATGGGGGTCGAAAAGAGGCGGTCGCCCGTGCCTTCAAAGGCGGCAGGAAAGAGATCGACGAAAACGACTTGAAAGCCTATCTCGGCTCCGATACGTCTGAAGACGAAGACGACGACCATCCCGACCTCGACGCCGACGAGGACATGAGCACAAATCCGGCCAAGCTGTCGAAGAAAGAAGCCGAGAAACAAAAGATGCGTGCTCTCTTGGGGCTCCCTGTAGAAGGGGAGAAAAGCTCCAAAAAGGAGAAAGGCCCGGTGGGAGGGGTGCAGATTACCTTCACTGCCGGATTGTCCGCCTCCAACGAAGACGGAAAGAAAAAACCCGTGTTTGAGAATTCCCCGGAGCCAGACGAGACAACGGTGGAGAAGTATGTCAGGAAGGAGAGGGAGAGAAAACAGAGGCGTCGGGAGCGGATGAAAGCTAGCCATGAAGGAGCCGAGGCAGCACCGCAGACTGCTGATAGCGGCAATGCTGCCATGGCGACCGCAGCTGAGGCAGAGGAGGATCCCGGCTTCGATGACCCGTTCTTTGCAGAGCCGGAGCGTGACCAGGCGCCGCAGATGTCCAGCAAGAAGATGAGGAAAGAAGAGAGGTTGAAGAAAAAGAAGGAGCGAGAGGCCGAGGAGGAAGCAGACCGGAAGCAGCGGGCAGAACTCGAGCTGTTGATCTTAGACGATCGAGAGGCGGAAGCCGGAGGAAAGCTGAGACACTTTGACATGAAAGAGATCGAGAAAGCCGAGAAGGAGGCGAGGAAGCCGAGGAAAAAACAGAGAGGAAAGGAGACGAGGAACGGTGGGAAGAATGAGGCCGGACAGCAAGACGACTTCCAGGTCGACACTGCCGATCCGCGGTTTGCCAGACTCTTTGAGAACCACGAGTACGCCATCGATCCGACGAATCCGCGGTTCAAGGGGACCAAGGGCATGAAGGTGCTGCTGGAAGAGGGACGGAAAAGGAAGGTGAAGAATATGGACAAGACCGGCGGTACTGGGAAAAAGGGCAAAGAGAGCAAAGGGAAAAACAACCCAGCGCCAGCGGATACGACTGAGCCAGGACCAGGAGGGAAGGATGAAGTCAAGTCGTTGGTGGAGAAGATCAAGGGCAGAAGTGGAAATAGGGTGATCACGTGATCGACATGACGGCGACCATGAATGAGAGACAAAGTCGACCTTGATCATCGTTCGCTATCCTTGTCCCGCTGGGGTCGGGCTCAGCTTGCCTTTGCTCACTCTGCTCCCAGTGCAACGAGCAGTTTGGCGATCCCTCCTGGATCGCGTTGCGCTGTAACGTCGCCATTATTCTTTGGCCCAGGGCGCAAAGGAAAAAGTCCATTGAACCTTCCACCGCCGGCTTAACGAGAGTGGATTTCAGGCTTCACCGGTATCCAGGCATGCCTCCCCCCATTCCGCCGCCGCCACCTCCCGCTCCTCCTCTTAAACCTAGGCCGGTCCGGCCAGCATCTCCATACATCTCCATAAAGGCACGACTGACACCCTGGGTCTGCTCGGCTCCACCAAGGGGGAACCGCCCATAATTTCCTCCGGTGCCGCCCGGACCTGGGAAGCCCGGCGGCGGTCCCCCGGTCATGAAGCCTGGCGGCGGTCCCATCCCTGGTGGGAAATTGGGCACCGACGAAGAGTCACTCGTGTACTTGCGCTGCTGTGGTCGCTGCAAGTTCTGACTTGGCACTTGTTGTGAAGGAACGTTTGGAACTCCAAACGGGGCAGGCATGGCGCGAGGGGCGTTGCTGACGCCTGCTGGCGGCCCGGCTTGACGAGCCGGCGGCGGCGGTTGTTGTGGGGGAGGCGCCGGCCAACCTGGAGGCATGCGAGGCATCTGTTCAAGTCCTGGAGGCCGCTGAAGACCGGGCGGGAGGCCCTGGGGTGGTTGCTGACCGGTCTGAAGCGGCTTCTGAGGTTGTTGCTGTTGTTGCTGGCCATTTTGGCGCGACATCATGAGGTAAGGGTCGTCAAAGAACGGTGGTGGTGGACCGCCATTCGTGGGTCGTCGGGAGAGCTGCTCGCGCGAAATCTGCTCATTTGGATACTGCAAGGCAGAGATGGGGGACTCGTCGAAAAAGGACCGCATCGTCTCCCGTCTCTGGATTGTGGTCGGCTCGTACGCTTGGCTAGGCGATACCAACTGGCTTCGAGACCTGGCAACTTGACCGAAGTCAGGAACAGCAAAGGAGCCGGCTGAGGGCCGTGTTTCGAGCTGCGGAGGGGGGCCAGGCTGGGGCTTTGGTGCGAGGCTCGCTTGCCGCAGCAGGTTCAGGAAAACCTCAGGCTTGTGAATGCTGGGCTGCTGACGCGTATGGGAGGGCTCTGTAGGAGACCTGGAGCCGGGAAATCTCTCGATGCCCGGAGATGTGTGATTGGGGACACCCGAGGTTTGCTGCTGTTGTGGCTCCTGCCCAAATAACGCCATGACATTTGGCAGCCGGGCTTCGGGTTCGAACCTCTGCTGACTCTCTCTCGTGTGGAGTGGAGTCTTTGGTTTTGAACCATCTTGGTTCCGAGTTTGCAACATTTCTAGGATTCGAGCAAATCCAGCTTGGTCGGCATCGGTCACGGACGGCGTCGAGATCTGGGCTGAAGCCGACCTCTCATCCGTCGGGGCCCATCCCGTCGGTGTTTCGCCCTGCTTCTGCTGTGCTTCGGATGGCGGGCTAAACAGGGAAGCAAATCGTGTTTTGGTGGGCGCTTTGCCAATAGTGGTCTTTTGCTCCGATCCTAGTTTGGCCTCCTTGAACCTGGCAACAAACTTGTCCATGGCATCATCACTTTCTGGTGAAACAGCCTTTGTCGTTGTCCTGGTGGCCTTCTCCGCACCTTTGTCTGTAGGAGTCGAGCTCGACAATGGTGAATCGACTTTGTCTGGGCCGGCGGCCGTAGCGCCCGCTTTCATACGCTCCTTCCAGCGCTGGAATTCTTCCTGTGTGTGAGCTGGAGAGGGTTCTTCTTGCTCGGTGGAGTCCATCCATTCAGGATCTGCTTCAATTTTGGCCGACCGGTCCCAGTCTCGGTCCCGGCCGCGGTCTCGCCGCCAATCTGGGGTCTCTCTTTTGTTCTCGTCTTGGACGTCTCCACCCCGCTCGCCTCTGAACCACGGTTGAGAGAGCTTTGCTCGTGCTTGCGGATCGCGCTTGAAGCCCGAATATGATGGAGGAGGAGGAGGAGCAGCTTCTTCATCGTCTTCCACGGCTTGCGGGTCGATCTTACCGTCTCTCCCCGCCGCCCACTTGGGTGTTCGGTTCCGCTCAGAGTGTCGGGGTTCAGCGTCTTCATCTTCGCCGTCACGACGCCTTCCAGATTTCTCCTTTTGAGAGATCTCGGGATCCTGACGACTGGCATAGCGACCGTTTGTGTGGGAGCCAGCGCCCTTTCTGTCATGAGATCTTGATTCCGCGTTGTCTGCGCTTTTGTAGCGCTCGTGGAAGGAAGAGCGATCCTTGTAATTCGACGTGTCCTCTGGCCCATCCGGACCCTTGCCGCCATTGCGAGTGGTAGAGGACGCAAATGACCGGCGAGGAGGTCCAAGGACGATGCGATCTGGATCTGGAGCCCACGTTAGAGGATGTGCGGACAGTCGGTCAGTGTCAACATACCTGCAGTCGTTCTTCTTTGCTGAGGGTCGAGCAGCGGAGGCCTCTTCTGAAATGGTTCACCTGGAAGACTGACATCATCTGTTTTGCCTCGTGTCGTCGGTCTTCTGCCATTTGTCTCTTGTGTGCTGGTACTCTTCACGTTAGCCCTTGGTGACGAACGCCACAGACGTGGTCTCATACCCCATCCATTCCTCTATGGGCGGCAAATTTGGTGGTTTACATATTAGCGGCGATGCCCGGAGCTTCAACAGATCTTCAACGGAATATATCCCAGACATATCGAGTCGAGGTGCGCCGGTGGCGCGACGATCATCGGGTGCGGCCGTCAAGGAGAAGATATAGTCTGGGAAAGGCAGTGGTGTTGATGGTCGGAGGAGTACTGGCAGGGCGTGAGTCAACAAGTAAACCAAGGCCAATCAAGCTGAAGCCGTATGTGCCCTGGGCGTTGTGGAGCGGTCGCGTTCGAGAGAATCGGTGAGAGAACTGGGCGCTGATCCAAGGCTGTTTTGGTTCTAACGGAGATCAAGTTGTGATTACGAGACAGGGGTTCAAAGACGGACGCTCTCCTGAGAATGTGAGTCTTTCCGGCTGTGTGGTCGTCGTGATCGCGGTTCGAGGAACTGTCTGGAGCGCGAGCAGCAGAACATTTGAGGGGTGACGTCGAGAAATGCAAGGCCGCCACCACCACCTTGTATGTCCCGCCCGGCCAGCGATGAAAATCTGCAGGGTCAGTCTTTCGTATTGATATTTGCAGTCCACCCAACGCGTTCTTCGTGCTCTTATAATAACGTCCCGAAGCAACCGTCTGGCCTTGGAAGTCCTCCTCATGTCTCGGAAAAATTCCTACCGCTCGTTGTGCACGTGTTTCATTCTCAGACCAAGACCATCATCCCAGGAGTCGAAAGAGCTGTCGGTTGAGAACGGCCAGGTCGAGAGAGATGACACATCCGATCTGTTGAAACTCGCATTTATCAACTTTGGTTCACTCGTGTTGCCTGGTTCTGTTTTCGAGGGCAACAGGGCAAAGAATAGAACAGTCGGTCTTCTGCTGCAGGGTGAGCATTGCAACCTCAAAGGTGATCTAACAGGGGACCTGATGTGAAAGTAATCTTGGGCAACATCTATACGAGGAAGCTTCCCAATGTATGGCAGTGAATTAGGATCCTACAGCAGTCTAAGTCTACAGGTAGACGGGTATTACCGCCAGAAGCTGAATAATAGATGAATTTCCAGAGACATCCGTCTGATGCTCGTATCATACGCTTATGGCCGATCATTTCATTCAGGTCATGTATGCATTACGGCCATTCTCACCACTTTCGTCCGAATTTCACCTGTCTTTTTGCGGCATGCGCGTCGTCATGCCCCCAAACCCAGGTTTCCAATTCCCGGATCCACCTCTCGGCAAGGAGATTCTGATTCGACTCTATCAGGATGCGACATTGCCGTGCTCTTCCGGTGTGGAAATAAATGGCCACCATATCGTGGACGAGAACATTTGTCATCATTAGCCGAGCATTTCGACGTCGAGTCCAATGGCCCGCATAAAGAGGTTCACATTACCGAGTCGGACGCTGGACATTTCTGGTGGCAGAGCCTTACTCTGCATGACCGTCTCCATCACTCGATCTTTCACTCCAAGGACCAAGCGCTGCTGCTGTTCGGGACTGGCGCCAATGCCGACGGCAGCCAGAAACTGCCAGACATACATGTCGTCACCCGAGTTCACCGGGCCTGGGAAGACGGATCCGAGAATGGGTTCCAGAATATCGAAGAGGCGGTTGTACAGCGCGGTCCATTGCTGCCAGTCCGGATCGGCAACAGTGCCGGTCTCTTTGACGAGCTCGGCTCGACTCAGAAGCATGGTCATCATCCCGAGGCCGATCTTCGTGTGCGCCACGTTGACGACGTTCGTGTGGTCGATCAGCAACCCTAGCAGGCCGATCACGATGTTGATTGGAGCTTCGCTGACGTAGGCGAGCAGACAAGGCATGACGGCCTGAGAAAACAGTTCGATTTCTTCTCTCACGAGAGGTGGCGGCTGTGACTCGCCAGGCGCGAGCCGGGCACCTCTGACCACGTCCAGCTGATCCAGATGAACGACGATCATGGTGAGGATGGTCACTCGCTGTTCCTGGTCGATCTGTCGAAACACTCGGGGAATGGCTTTCTTACCCTTGGCAAACGATAAGAATGCAATGAACGGATGTGTCACCAGAGACCCCGGAACGATGGGATCGAGGACCTTCAGCTCCTGCCACAAGGTCGCGTTGAGCTTCTGACGTTCCTGGCGCCACTCAACGTGAGCTTGGACTGAATCCGCATCGCCTTCCGTGGGAGGAGGAGGCATTCGCCGTTCATGATCCTCGAGCTGCATCAGCGTCGTGTACACGGCTTCGATATTTTTCAAAATCGTCTTCCGGTCACTCGGGCTCACTCCATGTGCCGCCTTGCGCGCCGTGCCCGGTCGAGTGTCACCGCTCTCGTGCCGCTTGATGTTGAGGAGCGGCTTCGGTGTCTTCGCGTTGCTGAAAGAAATCTTCCCCAAGCTGCCTTCGATGATCAATTGCTTGTTCTTGGGTTTGAGCTTGGCCGCTTCGACGGCTCGTTGCACCTGCTGTTGCATCCTTTGCATGTGGTTGTCGGCGCTGATGGCTTGTCTTCGATGACCACCCGATCGACTTCCTGTTTGGAACAGGTAGGTCTGGGCAAAGTGTCCTAACGGTTGGGTCGGGTGCTGTCTGGGAGCGCCTCGAATCTGACTGTAGACTTGGTAATAAAAATCTTCCATCAGGGCCGTTTCCGGACTGGGATCGGCCGAGTTTCCCGTCGCCGCCACCAGCTGCTGAAGCTGAATCCGAGTGATGAAGTTTTTATCCTGAGGCGTCATGACCCCGTTCCCTTTGGACAGTAAAAAGATTTTATGGTTCCGTTTCGCTCGCTTAGCGTCTTCTTCCAAGTAAGCACGACGCTGTTCTTCGGACAGTTCCATCAATTGCTGCGGATGGGTAATGATCGGCACAGTCCCAGGCTGGGGTGGGGCCAGGGCCGGCGCCGACGACGGTACCGGTGGTGCTTTTTCAATGCTCGGCTGAGGCGAATGACGAGCCCTGTTGGGATTCTGTAGAATCTGGAGAGGCGGTTGAGGGGGGGGAGCCCGGAGCGCCGGCTGAGGTTGTGACGGCACCCGGGTGTGCCGTTGAGGAGAGGGTCCTGTTGGCGGGAGGATGGGATGATGAAGAGGCTGAGCAGATACAGGAGGTGGTGGTGCTGGGTATACCTGAGGAGGAGGTTGAGGCGAGATGTGTTGTTGCTGCATTGGAAATGGGTAGGGTTGGACCGGCGGAAACGGTGCCGGTTGACTTTGTGCACGAATAGCAGCTTCAACCTCCTCCAAGCTCATCATCTTTTTGGCGGGAGCGGGAGCCGGGGGGGCGGTGGCTCTGGCCGTGCTGATGCGAGAGGCCGCAGGCCCAACATCCTCTGCAGGGGCTGGTGGTGCCTTTGACCCCCATGCGCCTGACTTGGCTTGAATCTCTGGGATAAAGCCCGGGTCCTGATATCTTTCATATCCCGTCCGTTTCGGCCTCTGCACCGATGGAATCCGAGGCTGCGCAGACACGGGTTGATGTTGCAGGTTGTAGCGTAGATTCTCCTCGTCAAGCGTGTTCGAGACCTGCGCTGTATTGCCAAAGAAGTCAAAATCTTTGCCGACCGTGCCCTGCTCGTTGGTGCCTTCAGCGCCGCCACCAAAGGTATCATCGTTGAAGTCGTCTCCGGCTTCCTCGAGCTGGTCACCGAGACCGTCATAGGTGTCTTCGAAATCAATCCTTGGATAGACTCGTGTCAGTCGGATGGACGGAGAAGACCCGGAGCCCAGGGAGACCTACACTTCATCTTCCTCGGTCGGCTGGAACGCCTGCAGCTTGCGCGCCTTTGAGACCTCTGCAAAAGGGTCGGCATGCTCGAAAATGCCCTTGGTCGTGGCAGACTGGTCCCTCGGCCCAGTGGGGTCGAAGCCGAAGAAGGACATCTTGTGTTGGCCGTTCTCAGACCGTGTCCCCAGCTGGACTGGTACGAAGTTGTTCGGTGGGGTGCAGATATCGCTCTTGTTTTCCAGATGGCGTCATGAACGAGCTTGGACCGACTGCGCATGGACTCGTACGCATCTGACGACAGACCGTGGACAAGGACCAAGGCGTACAGATGCTGTGGACGTGGAGCGGTTGGCACTGTGGGCAGAGACAAGGTACACTATGGCACGCACAAATGCTTGATCCATTAGTGGCCGACCTAAATTGGTGTGCCGGGGCGAGTCTGACCATGAACCAGGGGATCGGAATTGTAGTAAATCTGCTTGCGCGTTCGCTCCTTATTCAGCTCCAGGTCAATCCCACCTTGTTACCTTTCTATGGAGCCACGTTGATGTCCCTGAAATTCTTATTTCTTCCTTCCATGTCCCAGGACGGCCACCACGACGACCTCACTTTCTAATTAGCGCCGGAGTCCGTTGCTACAGTCTGGAAGGCCTGTCCGCTCACACTGGAAGATGCTCGTGCACCGACGGCGGTAATTGAATTCAGCCTGAAGTTCCCGCGACGACGCTCCTTGCGCCCTAATTCTTGCCAACGGTCTTTTGTTGATCCATCAAATTCCTGCATTTCGGCCAAGGGCAGAGAGCGCGTGCCCGTGGCAACATCACCGCCATGGCCACAGGGACCGGACGGTACCTTCGTTACATCTTATTTGCGATATTTGTGAGTGGTAAGGCGTGAGTGAGGCTGTCGGAGCTAATGAAGAAAGGGTGTCGCCATTCTATACTTCATCTCGACCTCTTCATTACCAGCCTATACCCCCCCCATTACGCCCGGCAGCAGCACGCCATACAATCAGCCAGGCCCTGAGAAAATACCGACGGCCGACGATATCTCTAATACATTCTCCCCGCCCCTGGAGTCGATTGCCCCCACGAATGGCACGACGACACCAAATATCACCCCAGCCACGCCGAGCGAGCTTTCACCTCCGGCGCCCGGCGAACGTGTCAATGCCACTTTTGTAACTCTGGCCAGAAACACGGACATCTGGGAGATTGCACGGTCCATCCGGCAGGTCGAAGACCGGTTCAACCGGAATTACAATTATGACTGGGTTTTTCTCAACGACAAGCCGTTCGATGAGGCGTTCAAGAAGGTCACGACCTCTCTCGTCTCCGGCAAGACTCATTATGGTCAGATTCCGGAAGAGCACTGGTCGTTTCCTTCGTGGATCGACCAGAAAAAGGCCGAAGCCGTGCGTGAGGACATGCGGCAAAGGAAGATCATCTACGGCGACTCCATCAGCTACCGGCACATGTGTCGGTTTGAGTCTGGATTCTTCTTCCGACAGCCTCTGATGCAACAATTCGAGTACTATTGGAGAGTCGAACCGAGCGTCGAGCTGTTCTGCGACATCCACTACGACCCATTCAAGTACATGAAAGACCACAACAAAAAGTACAGCTTCGTCTTGAGCCTGTACGAGTACGTCGAGACCATTCCGACATTGTGGGACAGCGTGAAGAAGTTCATGAAGAACCATCCTGAATATATTGCGGCCGACAACTCTCTTGCCTTTTTGAGCGATGACAATGGAGATACGTACAACAAGTGCCACTTTGTGAGTCGTCGCGCTCGTCCTTCATATTTCATCTAGACTCTAACATGACGGCAGTGGTCCAACTTCGAGATCGGCAATCTCAACTGGCTTCGCTCACAGCCTTACATTGACTTTTTCGAGAGTCTCGACAAGGACGGTGGATTCTTCTATGAAAGATGGGGGGACGCGCCGGTCCATTCTATTGCCGCGGGCCTTTTGCTGCCCAAAGACCAAATCCATTTCTTCAACGATATCGCCTACTACCACGTGCCGTTCACACACTGTCCGACGGGCGAAGATCTTCGACTCAAGTTGAGGTGTCACTGCAACCCCCACGACAACTTTGATTGGAAAGGCTACAGCTGCACCAACCGGTTTTTTGACGTCAACAACATGCCAAAGCCCGAGGGTTGGTCCGACCAAGTATGACTAGCCGATTTCTGGAAGTACACCTGCATTTCTCTGGGCGTTAGTGGACTTGTGGCGGTCATGGTTTTGTGGATTCCCAGGACAAGACGCAGGATAATTCGAATCGCCGATCGGTGGGCTGATTGGCACGAAAAAGGACTGGCCAGGTACGAAGTTGATTGACCGAGAGCAGAATGGATGCCGGCTCTCCGCAAGCCCGGGGACAGACCTGAAAAGATTAAAGTTGTGAGGACATGACTAACCGCTCTATGGCACGCGGCTCTGAGGGCCGCCACAGCGTTGTTGGAGCATGGCCTCATGGTGGCGATCTCTATGACACGTGCTCTGCTCTTACTTTACATAAATTAGTATTTGACTTCCTTGACATGTCCTCTGCATTGAAGCGACGTCCTCACTTCCTCTGTCAGGGCCATTGTGGTAGTTTTGATTGCGACGACGGTATAAGCATCCAGGCAATCCCAGCAATACCACCCATCCTCTGCCACGGCCATGTGTCAAGACTCCACCGGCCTCTCGATCCAGCCCAACTCTTCAGCGGCGGAGGCAAAGTTCACGCGGCAGCCTTGGGCTTCTTCGTTCCATATTTCGACCGGCTTCGGATTCTGTTCGGCACTCCACCCTGTTCCGAGTCAGCCTTCTGCCAGCCACTGGACGGACAGCACTTGACGACTCACCAAATCCAGGGCCCCTCTGACCAGGTGATACCTCACGCCCGGACAATCCTGACTTCGGCCCCCTCTCACCATGACCACGCTGTGCTGCTGCACGTTGTGCCCTTCCCCGGGGATATATGCAGAGATGATCTTCCCATTCGACAATCGGACCTTTGCCGTTTTCCGCTGTCCGGAGTTTGGTTTTTTGGGCTTGGTGATTCCAACTTTCAGACAGACGCCTTTCATTTCCGGCCGCCCGACCATGGCCGGAGAGATGGAACGGCGCGCTGGTTTGACACGCCGACATCCATGACGGACTTGATTGAGTGTGGCGGAAAGAGTCTTGGAAGTTACAAATGTTCGTCTTTCCGATACAAGGAGCGGTTTCGCCAGCCGTGAAAGGGGAAAGGTTGTCTGTGGCAGCTGAGATCGCGTCAGAGCGCGCAACGCGCGGAGCGCTGTCAGTGAGGGTATAGGAGGCATGGTCACAATGCCTTTCAGATACCAGGCAGCAAAGGAAAAGTCGACTGCACAGAAACCGAAAATCCAGTCTGCAGCTAGACTCACGACGAGCTCACATTTTGGACTTGCAGCTGCCAAGGCCGTTGCGTGGGGAAGGTGAGCCGGGGCAATTCCCTTGTCAGACAAACCCGCTCACTGCCATGGGAACAATATTGGTAGGTCAGTATCAAAGGAAGGGAATACTCTTTAAGGTCCAATGGTAAGTCTGGAAGCGACCGTCGTCCATGTACTGCAGCCACGTCCGATTGAACTGCGTCTGCAAAGTAGCAGACCTAGATCTCCTGACTTGATCGAGCAACCTATGAGATTGAAGAAACCCGGCACAGAGAGCGCAAATCGACAGCGGGGGTAGGACAAAGAATCAAGACCCATGTCTAAAGTCGGACTGCCATCTCGTTGGCTAGGTGTAAATCGATTGTGGCCAGGGAGTCTAACAATGGCATGTGTACGTAAAGTATACCTTTCATATATCTCCCACCCTAGGCGCTTTGTTTCCGCTTTCAGCCTGTACTACGTCTCTACCTCCATCTTAAGACTTCGCTCCCGAACGTGCTTTTGTGGAAAATTCTTTAATCTTTAGCCAAAAGCGCGTGAACGGCGAGGCTCGGTTGAGGTGCTACAAGGGAGCTGCATACGTCCTCGGTCGTTCCAGCAGCACCGAGAAGCTGTACTCTGAGGAAGAGGCGTCAATGGACTCGTTGGAAGATTTCACTCCGGAGGACACTACAGGATTTATTAAAATCCAGTCCATCAGGTTAAAGAAGTATTCAGAAGAATGGGCAGGGTGAAAGTGAAGTGCTTCTGGCCAAAGGTTCTTATGTTCATGTTGATGTAAGCCATTGAACAGGATATGATAAGGTTGATTCATTCATTCCTACACCTATCAAGCTTGAGCTCTAAGCAGCTTATGAGGGGATGCTATGGGAGTGTTGTGATGGGAGAAACCCTCAGGGGAAGAAAACCTACCCGCTAGCCCTCGACTAGTTGACCCGCTCCAGCCTCGACCAGTTGACCCGGGCAGTAATCGACAGGAGCCGGGGTAGTAGAGATGTGGACTAGTAGAGCAGTGGCCTGCTGATTCCTTCCTCGTCATGCCTGTCACTTCCCTCGCGGTGGCCCCCTCCACTGCTATGAGCCCGGCAGTCATCGACCATCAGAGGCATTCCACGCGTCCGTCGTTGGACGATGTGCCGTTCGCCTGCTCCCTTTGGGGCCAATAAGAAGGCGCAGGCACGCCGGAGAACATGTTGATTCCCGTAGCCCGAGCCGTGACCATGATCGGCAGTGGCCGTGTCATTGGGTCCCTCTTTGTGCAGGAATCCCTAGCATTCAGAAACGGAACGAGCTGATCAGGCTGAGGGTGCAGGGCACTGGCTTCGTCATGTGAAGCAGGGCAGGGGGGCCCATGGGAGCCAGAATGGAGAGAGGAGAAGGATGAAGAAGAGGTCGACGTCGGGGTGGATGGGAGGGAGGTTCGTATAGTGACAACAAACGCTCGTTGCAGGGAAATTTACCGCCGAATTGGGCCGGTGGTGACGCCGCTTTTGGAGGGGTTTTTCCCTCAATGCCAAGACGCTACCTGCCCATCTTTCTCCCCCCTCCAAAAGCGTGCCCAGGTGCCAGATATGGACCTCTTCAGAATTAGCAACGGAATCCTTATCGTTGACCGAATGATACCTCCGATAATGGCGTCTCTAGTCTATATATGGAGGATTCAGCCCTTCCTGGCCTCCGTGTCGAGAAGATATGGTAGGCTGTTCCTCCCCTTTGACTATTTGACGATCTGGCAAAGGAAACTTACTATCCAGTTCCTGTTATAATGACGCCGGAAAATTTCAGAGAGACAGGAAAGTCAGAGAATAAGAATTGTAGTGAAACAGATCGAAACCTGGATGGGGAGAGCAAAGATGATGGTCGAGAACCTTTACGTAGTTCTTGGGATATATATTTGTTTGGTGCTTTAAAGGTGCTATAGTTCGTGACTGTATCCACAAATTAACGACCGCAGTCGGTTCTGCAAAGAGACCGGACGCCATCGGCGGACCTGCACATGAATCAAGATTTCCAAACCTTATTCGCTACTCCGAGTGGTCTTGGGTATGAGGTTCGTCTTGCTCTTGGCCATCAGGCGTCGTCTGTCGGATAACGCATATTCGCGGCCGGCCTTGCTGTCGTGGGTCGTGGAGGGGTCTTTCCAGGCAGCGGCCTCTCGATTGTGTGCAAGTTCCTGCCGGCTAAACGAGCGGCCTGGAGAGCGATCGATGTATTTGGATGCAAAGCCGGCTCTTTTACGGGATTGTGTCGCGACCTGTGCTACGAAACTGCTCAGGTCACTACCTCAGCACCAGACCGATGACGTGTGCATAGTGTGTGCAGGCTTGACCTCCTTCGGATAGCAATGGCATACAGCTTGGCCAGACCGTCGGCGCCAGGTCTTCGATATCAAAGGTGCGTCATCTGAAGCTGCTCTTGTCATGCAAGCCAAGGCCACCTGTGGAGATGTAGAAATTTCTGGACCAAGTACCGACCGGTACAGGTAGCCAGCCAGCGCGCTTTGATCGGTGTAGAGGCGATGTGGAGGGCGGTGTCGAGGGCGATGTCGAGGAGGGTGGCGAGGAGGGTGGCGAGGAGGGTGTCGAGGAGGGTGTCGAGGAGGGTGTCGAAGAGGGTGTCGAGGAGGGTGTCGAGGACGGTCTCGAGGACAGTCCCGATCAAGACGTGAGCCCTCGTGAAGCCCT
>Ga0255336_100654_pt1 | contig 44787 bp, 38 predicted proteins | sample MeOH1_35cm_T3_17_FD_189102 | JGI IMG/M metagenome (GOLD analysis project Ga0255336, IMG submission 189102) | Sandy soil microbial communities from University of British Columbia, Vancouver, Canada - MeOH1_35cm_T3_179 | ecosystem: Engineered > Artificial ecosystem > Sand microcosm > Unclassified ...
GCCGGGGTCTCCGCACCGAGATCCGGCGTATACCAACCCGACCTCCGGAAGTCCTGATAGCGGGTGGAGCGCTCCTGCCCATCCCATCTCTGCTCATCCACCAGCTCAATCGCCGCAAGCAGACTCAGCCGCTCGATGGCGAAGGGTATGTGAGCAAGGTCGGCGATCGAGCGATGGCCGTACTGAAAGTAGAAGGTATTCAGAAACTGCTCGGCACGCTGCGAGCTGATCTCCGCCAGCGACTCCTTCATGCTCAGCGCCGAACGCGAGTACTTGGCCATTGCATAGGCAAGAACCTCAGGATCGGCTCCGTGGATCGCATAAACATCGGTTTCGCTGGCTGCAGCTGCACTCTTCGGGGAGGAAAGATTCTTCTCGGCGCCTGACATGATGAACCCCAGAATACGTCATGCGGCTGTGCCTCCGTAATAGGCAGCCGCGCGGCCTATAATGCGATTTGGTCGTCTTTTTCGGAGGTACATGAGCACTCTCAGCGGTCGAATTGCATTAGTTACGGGAGCTTCACAAGGAATAGGACGCGCTGTGGCGCTCGAACTGGCTCGCCGGGGAGCGCATCTCGCCCTCGCAGCAAGAAACATCGAAAAGCTGTCCGCGGTCGAGGCAGAGATCACAGCCGCCGGTGGAACCGCAAAAGCCTTCTCTCTCGACGTTGCCAGCGAAGAGTCCATCAAAGAGGGCGCCAAGGCCATCCTGGCCCACTTCGGCAAGGTCGAGATCCTCGTCAACAACGCCGGCATCACCCGCGACATTCTCGCCATGCGTATGAAGCTCGCCGACTGGAACGACGTCCTCACCACCAACCTCACCGGAGCCTTCCTGCTATCGCAGGCTGTCATGTCGTCCATGGTGAAGAACCGCTGGGGTCGTATCATCAGCATCACCTCCGTCGTAGGAGAGGTCGGACAGGCCGGACAGGCCAACTACGCAGCCTCCAAGGCCGGACTGATCGGGATGACCAAGTCCCTCGCCCGTGAGCTGGCCAGCCGCACCATCACAGTGAACGCCGTCGCCCCGGGCTACATCGAAACCGCCATGACCGCCGTCCTCACCGAGGAGCAGAAGAAGATGAACGCCCAGTACATTCCGCTGGGCCGAGTCGGAACCGACGCTGAAGTAGCCTATGCCGTCGCTTTCCTCGCCTCCGAGGAGGCCGCCTACATCACCGGCCACACCCTCGACGTCAACGGCGGAATGTACATGGGGTAAGACCAGCTATGCCGCACATCGTCGTCAGAGAGGTCCAGGGCGAGGAAGACATTGCCGTCGTCCGCCGGCTAATGCAGGAGTACGGAGAGTATCTGGCCCACAGCCCCTCCGGCGCGGCCAGCATCTGCCTGACCGGGTACGAGCAGGAGCTGGGGCAGCTTCCCAATGGCTACGACGTGCTTTTGCTGGCAGAGGTGGATGGCAATCCTGCCGGATGTGTAGCCCTGCGGGAGATCGAACGGCCCGAGCGCGCCTGCGAGATGAAGCGCCTCTGGGTCACCTCCGGCTTCCGTGGGCTGAGCCTCGGACGACGGCTCATAGAAGAAGCACTCGCCTGGGCCGAGCAGCACAGCTTCGAAGCCATGTACCTCGACACTGTTCCAGCGGCGATGCCGGAAGCAAATCGCCTGTATGCTTCTCTGGGATTCAGACCCGCCGAACGATATAACCACAACCCAATCGACGGAGTTGCGTTCTTCTCAAAGCCGCTCGGCAACGTCCGATAACTCGAAATTGTTTGTTGTAGTAATTGGTTCCCTTTTAGGGTGGGGTTCAAGTAGAACTTCAAGTCAACGTCGCCAAACGGCTGACGATGAACCTCCGCTGGTACCAAAGTATAGCAACGACGAAAGATAGGGATTGACCCCTGCTCCGGGCGTGTTTACTTTGTGGCTAATGGCCGATATGCAAACACTTCCTGCCGAGTTTGAGAGCGAGTCACATGAGGCTCTCTCCATTGCAATGAATATTGGGAATACGATCCGGGGCTACCGGCTTCAGAAGGGTATGTCTCAGGGCGATATCGAAAAGCGAACCGGCCTCCTGCGCTGCTACCTCTCCCGCGTCGAGAACGGACACACCGTTCCCTCGCTCGAGACGCTGCAGAAGATCGCCCGAGCCCTCGACCTGCAGCTGGCCGAGTTCTTCGCCGAAGAGATCGTCAGCAAGGAGATGTCCTCCCTGCACCTCAAAGAAGACGAGATCCGCTTCCTGACCCAGGTGCAGCGCTACTCCGCCAATCTGGGAGAGAGTGATCGCCGTTTGTTGCTGGCCATGGTCCGGAAGTTCGCCCAGACCGCTCTCAGCTAAAATCGCTTTCCTACCGAAAATTAGCGATCCAGTGGCCGAAGAGCGCCAGCAGCAGCGCGGCCACCGCGAAGGTGAGCTTCTGGCGTGCCAGGTAGCGTGCGCGGCCACTCGTCATTCTGGGGACAAGCGGCACACCCAGCGCCAGCCCGGAGAGGAAGCCTCCCACGTGCGCTGAGTTGTCGATGCGAATCAGCGGAAGCACGATCGTCGCCAGCCCGATCACAAGATTGAGTCCGGCGAACTGAATCACCGACCGGCGCAACCGGTTCAGCTCGAAGGGGGGAATCGGCAGCTTGCGGTTCGAGAGCAGGACGATCAAAATCCCGGCGATCCCGAAGACTGCGCCTGAGGCTCCGGCCCCCACCGAGATGAAATCCCGCATCAGGATATTGACCAGAAGGCTCAGAAGATTGCCCGCAATCCCGGTCAACAGATAAACCGCGACCATCCCCCAGGGACCCAGCAGAGGCTCTCCCAGCAGCCCCAGGTTCCACAGGCACCACATATTGGTCAGCAGATGGATAAGCCCGACATGCACAAAGGTTGCCGTAAGCAGCCTGTACCACTGCCCCTGCAGGACAAACGCCGGAACGTTGGCTCCGAAGTGAATCAGCTGTCCCGGGGTGGGTGAGGCCGGATCGACGCCATGCAACACCATCCACACAAAGACAGCGCAGTTGATTCCTACAAGCACATAGGTTCCGGGTGCCGAAAGAATGCTGCGGGTGCGGCGGCGCGGAGCCGGAATATCTTCCGCGATATAAGCTCCCGGAGGATCCCCGGACGGAAGGATCTCGCCTTCAGGTTGAGAAGAGGATGACATGAGACTTCTTTCTACGCTATCAAATGCCGAAGCTGGGCGGGGAGACCGACACATGCAAAAAGGAGGGCTGCATTGCCCTCCTCACTCTGAAGTGGTTAAACCTGATTCAGGCGGCCTTGGTAAAGCGGTCTCGAAGATCGGATGGAATCCGTTGCTGAACGATCTCTCCCAGGAAGCCCGGAAGCGGAGTCGCAATGGCAACCAGCACCCACATCAGCGTAGAGAGCACCACTCCCATTACGGCAACAGCCTCTAGGGAGATAGCGACTGCATGAGCCTGATAAAGATGAAGCTCAACTTTGCCGATATGTGTAACGAGTTCGACCCGATGGATGATCACTGCTGCCAGAAGGAAGGCAACAATCGAAAGCGTACTGATCGAGATCAGAAGAACGTCGATGGTTCTGGCGATCCGCTGTCGGCGACGGCAGCAGTGGCACTCCGAAAGGTGCTGCTCATAGTCCGTCCGCATCGCAGGCGAGAGGCCTGAGATGTCGTAGCGCCAGCCCGAGAGTATGTCCCCTACCACCTGATCCGTGCAGGGAGTGGAACTCTTATGCCTATCGGCCGAGGACTCTGGTGCAATTTTTTTCATTATTCTTTCAGACTTCATTCTATCCCTCTTTGATAGCCACGACGACGGAAAAGATTCGCCTGATGGTAGCTTGGAGGATAACCAGTCATAATGTGAGCCTCATAGACTCATATCTGCCTACACGGAGATTGGGGCCAGCGGAGCCATCTGCTCAGCCAGCAAGATCCTGTTTCCCAACAAGGTAGGGTGATTTGCCAGCGCCTGTTCCGCTGAGAGCCGGGCCAGCTCCGGGGCATTGTTCGACTCCGAGAGATGTCCCAGCACGATGTAAGAGGCCGTACCGTCATAGTCACGTTCAAGAAACTCTGCCGTCGCCAGATTCGAGAGATGCCCCACCCGCGAGAGAACGCGCTGCTTGACGCTCCACGGGTACGGTCCGTCCTTCAGCATCTCCAGGTCATGGTTCGACTCCAGCAGCAGAACATCGATGCGTTTGAGGGCCGCCTTCACGTTGGGCGGCATGTAACCCAGATCGGTAGCCACTGCCATACGTACTCCCTCCGACGCGAAGACGAACCCGCAGGGATCGGTCGCGTCGTGAGGAATCGTGAAGGGAGTCACCTCGATGTCCCCAATCGAGAACTGGCGTCCCGAATGGAAGTATTCAACAGCGGGCAGAAACGTCAGATCGGGCTTAGTGCGTGCCACCGGAGCAGTCTCCGCCTCCGGCTCCGCGTCGTCGGGGTCAACGCAGTCCGAAGCAGAAGAAGAGACTTCCACCGCAGCCGACATGCTGTCGCAGACGCCCGGCTCCAGCTCTTCCGAAGCTGCCGCAGCAGCATTCGCGCGAGCTTCCTTCTCCCGCTGCACATGATCGAGCCACTGCGCGTAAGACATCGTCGTCCGTGGCGTCAGCATGCGAACCCACGCCCGGTGCGTCGGCTCCGTAAAGTAAACCGGGATGCCCAGCTTCCTCGCCAGTACGCCGAGTCCGGCAACATGGTCCTGATGTTCGTGGGTAATAAGAATCGCGTCGAGTGACTTCGGATCTTCTCCCGCGCTCGCCATACGCTTCATCAGCTCACGGCAGGAGAGCCCCGCATCCACCAGAACCCTCGTTCTGGAGGACGAGATGACTGTGCTGTTTCCCTTGGACCCGGAAGCTAACACTGTCATGCGCATCATTTTTCTACAATACGCCGGATTCTTGTGAGTTTTTGCGCAGTGTTACTGGTTTGGTTCCGGCAAGCGTGCCAACTCGACGTGGCTAATGTCGGCCAGCAGGATCGAATGCCCCGCCGTTCCCTTCTTCAGCCACGTCCCATCCGGTCCCGGCTCTATCTCGAGACAGAACAGATCCGGCGTCTCTCCTTCATCGAAGACGACAAGAATCTGCACCAGCAGGCGATGTCCCTGGACGGTCTCAAGAACGACCGCCTTGTCGATCAGCGATGGAAGAAGAGCACGTTCCGCGTCGGTCACTTTTGCACAGGGTGACGCAGAGGCGCGAGAAAGTTCACCGTCGAACGCAGCACGACCTCGTTGCGCTGGTTGTAGGCAAGCGTGCGGGTACGCACCACGCCGTAGTCAGGACGCGAATTCGAATGCCGCACGCCGACCACCTCGATCTCCGTACGGATCGTGTCGCCCGGCCGAACCGGCTGCGTCCAGCGCATCTCCTCTACACCAGCGCCGATCATGCCACCGGCAACCGGAACCGACTGCACCCGCAGACGCATGACAATCGCCGCCGTCAGCCAGCCTGAAGCTGCAAGCCCCTTGAAGAAGGAGCCTTCGCCCGCGGCTTCATCCAGGTGGAAGGGCTGCGGATCATACTTCTGGCCGAACTCCTTGATCTCCTCGGCCGTCACCTTCGCACTGCCGACCGAGTTCATCTTCTGGCCGACATAAAAATCTTCAAAGTACATCTCTTTCGGCATGAAATCTCCTGTTGGGGTAACTATACGAGGTCGAAGTAAGCCTCGGCTACGAGTAGGTGTAAAAACCGCGTCCCGACTTGCGGCCGAGCCATCCCGCATCGACCATCCGGATCAGCAGAGGACAGGGACGATACTTCGGATCGCCGAGCCCTCCCTCAAGCACACGCATAATGTCGAGACACACGTCGAGCCCTATAAAATCGGCCAGCGTAAGCGGTCCCATCGGATGAGCCATGCCCATCTGGAAGATCTTGTCCACAGCCTCCGGCGTGGCCACGCCCTCCATCACCGCGAAGACAGCCTCATTGATCAGCGGCATCAGCACGCGGTTCGAGATGAAGCCCGCGGCATCGTTCACCTCCACCGGCGTCTTTCCCAACCCATCCGCAAGAGCCATCACCTCTTCTAACGTCTCCTGCGAAGTCTGCAACCCGCGGATCACCTCTACCAGCTGCATCATCGGCACCGGGTTGAAGAAGTGCATCCCGATCACCTTCTGTGGACGCAACGTCTGCGCCGCCAGCTTCGTAATTGAGATCGAGCTGGTATTCGAGGCCAGAATCGCCTCAGGCCGCAGAATACGATCGAGGTCGCGAAACAACGCACTCTTCACCTCGAAGCGCTCCGTGGCCGCTTCAATGGCAAAATCGCAGGCGGAAAGCGACTCGCGATCAAGCGTAGGCACGATGCGGCCCCGAGCATCGTCAGCCTGCTGCTGCGTGATCTTTTCCCTGGCCACCTCGCGCGCCAGATTCTTCTCAATCGTGGCCAGCCCGCGGTCCAGCAGGTTCTGAGCGACGTCGCACAGCACAACGCGATATCCCGACCGCGCGGCGACGTGAGCGATTCCGTTGCCCATCGTTCCTGCACCGAGAACCGCAATCGTCTTGATCTCGCTCATACCTTCGGTTGGATGCGCTCCACTCCTTCGAAGCTTCGTCGATCAGTCAGACCCCAGCGCAACCAGAAGGACCGTAATGTTATCTCCGCCGCCCTTCGCATTTGCCGCCTGCACCAGCTCCCTGCACGCCGTGTGCAGAGCCGGCTGCGTAACCATATCCGGAATCCGATCGAGAATCTCCGCGATCTCCTTATCCTGAAGTTCGCCCGTCAGCCCGTCCGAAGCCAGCAGATACAGATCGTCTCTCTGCGGGCGATATCCATGAATCTCCGGCTCGACGGTAGCCTGCGAGCCCACCGCCCGCGTAATCAGGTTGCGCATCGGCGACTCTATCGCCTGCTCCGGAGTAATCTGCCCGGCCCGAACCTGCTCCTCGACGAGAGAGTGATCGGAGGTCATGCGCTTCAGCTCATGACCTCGCCAGAGATAGCACCGGCTGTCTCCAACATGGACCAGCCAAAGCGCAGGCGGTTCGACTCCACGCCCGTTGGTTCGCGAGGCCACCTCCACCTGCGCGTGAAGCAGCCCGACCAGCGTAGTCCCCATACCGGCCAGCTGCGGGGTCTGCTGAGCCTGTTGAAAGATCGCGCGGTTCGCCGCCTGCACCGCCGCATTGATCCTCGTCTGGACCCGCACAGTCGATGATTCGTTCGAGATCAGATGAGAGAGAAAGGTCTCGGCGGCCAGATGACTGGCCAGCTCCCCTCCAGCCACTCCCCCCATGCCGTCGCACACGACGAAGACTCCGGAATGAGGTGAGGCTGCACACGTATCCTGGTTGCTTCGCCGAACCCGGCCGCAATCCGACAACATGGCGTAGATGAGATCCCTGGCTGCCACAAATAAAAATCTGCCCGCAGAAAACAATACACGCTGTCTGGAAGAAGGCAAATACTGAGTTAGTGTTATGAGAAACGAAAGGCTCAGGATGGACAAAAGCAGGAACCGCATTCTGCAGGCAGACAACCTGCAGGCTCTGCGGGACATCAGGAGCGAATCGGTAGAGTTGATCTACGTCGATCCGCCCTTCAACACAGGCCGAAAGCAGACAAGGCCACGTCTCCGAACCGTCCGCGACGAAGCAGGCGACCGCACCGGCTTCGGCGGGCATCGTTACCGCACCGAACGAGTCACCGGCGATCATGCAGGAGCCGGGTATATCGATGACTTCGACGACTTCCTCGGCTTCCTTCGTCCGCGCATGGAAGAGGCCTACCGCATCCTCTCCCCCACCGGCTCCCTCTTCTTCCACATCGACTACCGCGAGGTCCACTACTGCAAGGTCATGCTCGACGAGATCTTCAGCGCCGGTGTTCCCCTCCGTGGCCGCCAGTGCTTCCAGAACGAGATCATCTGGGCCTATGACTACGGCGCGCGCACCAGGAAAAAGTGGCCAGCCAAACACGACAACATCCTCTGGTACACCCGCGACCCCAAACGCTACACCTTCAACCTCGACGAGTGCGACCGGATCCCCTACATGGCTCCCGGCCTGGTCGGTGAAGAAAAAGCTGCTCGCGGCAAGACCCCAACCGACGTCTGGTGGCACACCATCGTCTCTCCCACCGGCAAGGAGAAGACAGGCTACGCCACCCAGAAGCCGCTGGGAGTCCTCGAGCGCATCGTCAAAGTCCACACCAACCCCGGCGAAACCGTCCTCGACTTCTTCGCCGGAAGCGGAACCGCAGGGGAGGCCGCGGCAAAGCACAACCGCCGCTTCATCCTTGTCGACGAGAACCCCGAAGCCGTCAGGATCATGAAGCGCCGACTCGCGCCTTACCTCTCCTGATGCGCACGAATCTCTGAGGCGCACGAAAACCAAGATGCGCACGAAAACCAAAATTATCCTCTCGATGGAGTAGCCTCCACCGAAGCCATCTCACCGACAAGGCTGGTCAAAAGATGGGGCATTCCTTACGATCGGGCATCCCTTCAGATGTGTCATCCTTCGACTGTGCCTCTCGCAGCTTCACCGCGAGAGGCACAGTCGAAGGATCTGCGTCTTCCACTGCAACAACCGTGGTTACGTATTGTGCGGTTCGACCGACTTGAACCCGTAGGTCTCGTAGCGAGTAGTCAGCTTGCCGCCCGCAACCGTCACCACGGTAAAGCCCTCGGGAGTTCCCATGCGTACTCCCTGCCACCAGTTGCCGGAGACCGCTCCGCTGGTGATGTAAGGAACACCATGCCACTCCACCCGCTCGTTGATGTGCGTATGCCCCTGCAGCACGCCCAGAACGTTGTGGCCTTCGAACAGCTTGATCACCTCGTCGGCATTGGCAACCGAAAGGCCATGGTGTGCCTCCGGCCGGGCAGGAACCGGAACGTAAGAATAAAAAGCCGTCACCAGGGGGATATGCACCGAGACGATAACCGGCGTTCCCTTGGGCAGGGCAGCCAGATCGCCCGCGAGCCACTGCATCTGCTCCGCATCGATGCGCCCCTCATAGGCACGATCTGAAGTAACCCCGATCGAATCCAGCACGATGAAGTGGTGCCCCTTGTGATCGAACGAGTAATACCGCTTGCCGAAGTGGTCTTCGAAGAGCTTCTTGCCGTAGAGCGGGTCCGTAGGAGCAACACCGCTCTTGGGGTAGATCCCGACGACATCGTGGTTCCCGATGGTGTGATAGACCTTCATGCCAAGGTCCTGCTCGGTCTTCCCATATAGATCGTAGAGCGAAAGCGCGCGCTCTTTAGGAACCGCCAGCGAGTCGAAGACATGATCTCCGCCCTGAATGGCAAAGTCCGCCTTGATGCCTCTCCCCTTCTTGAAGGCCATCGCCGTTCCCTTCGCCGCATCCAGCTCCGGCTGCGTATGCGTGTCGGTGAAGAAGATGAAGGTGAACGACTCGGCTGCGGGAGCAGCGAGAAGCGAAGACGGCGCAGCCGCAGCGACGCCGGTAGCGCCGAGGAGAGAGAGGAATTGCCGACGGGTAGTCACGCGCACATTCTAAGCCGCGTTTTGTAACAGGATGAAGAATCGATGAACTCAACTATGGGACAGCGACACGGCCACCGCGATCACCAGCCCAACCAGAGCCGCGCCAACCACAGCGCCGACAATGAGCGCCCGCCTCCGGTCCGTATGCCGGTGGTGGAGATGGTTGTACCCGCCATAACCATCGCGCAGATGCTTCACCGCCTCGTACTTCACGGTTACATCGACCTTCGTATCCACATCGTGGAAGGTAAACTCGTCAGCCCCTTTCGACACGAAGCTGCCGAACTCCTCCTCTCCCTGGTACGGAATCACGCTGATCTTCGCGTCGGGAGCAAGCTGCTCTACATGACGCCTGATCTCCGCGGCTCGCGAGGAAGAGGCAGGCTGCTGCGCAACCGCGCAGGGCAACGCCGCCAAAAGAAGGACAAGTCCGGACACGAAGCTGGCTCTGCGGATACTCCCCTGGCTGGACATGCCCCTACCCTAGCACCTCCCGTCGCTTGGTTCGATAGAATCGAAACCATGAAGTATCTGGTGGTTCTGCTCGCAGTCGCAGGCATCGTCGTCTCCTCCATGGCACTCCATGTTCACTACATGGACCCCTCCCAGGCTCCGCCGTGTGCTGTCACGGAAAAGTTCGACTGCGGCGCCGTCAACCACAGCCGCTTCGCTGTCTTCCCTCCCCGCACCTTCGATGATCCTCCCACTGGCGGCCACCACATTCCCATTGCAGCCATCGGAATCGCAGGTTACGTCCTCATCGCCGCCTTCGCCCTGGCCGGATGGCGATGGCTGGCCTTCCAGATGTCGCTCATCGGTTTCCTCTTCGCATGTTTTTTGAGCTACCTTGAGGCCTACGTTCTTGAGAAATGGTGCATCTACTGCTTATGGTCACAAGGCATCCTCACCGTGCTTCTGGTGGTGACCGGCATTATGCTGGCCGTGCAAGCCATGCGAACGCAACGGTTGAAGACAGTGGAAAGGTAGGACCCGACAAACTATGTGGCCAAGGGTACTGATGCAGCTCGTCGAGCTATTGCCCCACGCAGCACGGCTGATTCCCGTCGCCGACCGTTACTTTGCCTCGAAGTCCGCAGGCGAGCAGGCCAACATCGCGGCGCTTGCTGCCATGTCCGAAGGCGTCCAGGCCGATCTCGGTCAGGTCACCAAGGCTTACGCCGGGCTCTACCGCCAGTTGCAGGAGCAGGGAGCGCAGATCACCATGGTCGGCGACGACGTCCGCAGCATCCGCTCCTCGCTTGAGCACTCCGAACGCCGGGTATTCACCCTTGAGCAGCGCGTCGACTCGCTGAACCTCTGGCTCCGGATCGGTATCAGCCTGATCACGGTTCTGCTTTTCGTCATCCTCGGCCTCCTGCTGCGGAAGTAGCTCCGCCCCGGACGCCTCAAAAGCGTAAAATACCCTCATGGGAATCAGCCGCGAACAAGCGCTCGACTGCTTCAGAAGCGATGACCTGATCGGGATAGGCATGGAAGCCGATGCGGTTCGCCGCCGTCTGCACCCCGAGGGCGTGGTCAGCTACATCATCGACCGCAACATCAACTACACCAACTTCTGCACCGAGTACTGCACCTTCTGCGCCTTCTACCGCCCGCTCAAGGGCAAGCTCGCCAGCGAGGGCTACATCCTCGACTTCGAGACCATCTACGACAAAATCCGCGAGACCGAAGAGATGGGCGGCACCGGCGTCCTCATGCAGGGCGGCTTGCATCCCGACCTCAAGATCGAATGGTTTGAATCCCTCTTCCGCGGCATCCGCGAGCGCTTCCCCTCCATCTGGCTGCACTGCCTCTCCGCCAGCGAGATCCTCGCCATCGCCGAGTACTCCGAGCTGAGCCTGCGCGACACCATCATTCGCCTCCGCGACGCCGGTCTGCAATCGATCCCCGGCGGCGGCGCGGAGATCCTCGACGACGAAGTCCGCCACCGCATCGCCCGCCTCAAGTGCAAGACTGAAGACTGGGTCTCCGTTCATCGCACCGCGCACGAGCTCGGCATGCGCACCACAGCCACCATGATGTTCGGCGTAGGCGAGACCTTCGAGCAGCGCGTCAACCACTTCGAGGTCGTCCGCCGTCTGCAGGAAGAGACCGGAGGCTTCACCGCCTTCATCCCCTGGAGCTTCCAGCCCCACAACACCGCTCTCGGCGGCCGCGGATGGGACGAGGCCACCTCGGTCGAGTACCTCAAGACCCTCGCCATCTCGCGCATGTACCTCGACAACATCGAAAACGTACAGTCCAGCTGGGTAACGCAGGGCCTCAAGGTCCTCCAGATGGGCCTGCGCTTCGGCGGCAACGACGTCGGCTCCGTCATGCTGGAAGAGAACGTCGTCAAGGCAGCCGGAACCTCAAACTGCACCACAGAAGAGGAGCTGCGCCGCATCATCCGCGACGCGGGCTTCAAGCCCGTGCAGCGCGACACTCTCTACCGGACGATGTTCCTCAACTGATTTGTACTGGACTTGTCCTGCAGGAAAATACTCAGGTTATGGAACAGTGTCATCCTGAGCAAAGCCTCTCGCAGCCTCATCGCGAGAGGCGCAGTCAAAGGATCTGCGGTTTTGCTCCTTCCCCTGCCATCCACTCCAATAACGCGAACGGCCTCTTCGCGTAAAATCGGGTTCGATTAGAATTGATCCTTTGCCGGAGCAGTATTCTGTCCCTTTCGCTTTCATCCATGACGTCGATCCTCGGACTCCTGATGGCCCCGCACGGGTTCGGTCATTACTGGAAGTCGCACTACCTCGACCAGACCTTCAAAGGACTCTACCGCTGGAACGCCTTCGATACCGGGCTGCTGATTCCGTACTTCATCGTCATGATCATCCTGGCGTTCTACGGTATCCACCGCTACCAGCTCGTCTGGCTCTACTACAAGAACCGCAAGAACGCCGCTAAATGGGACCAGCCACCGGCTCGTTTCGCCGAAGGCCAGCTCCCCTTCGTCACCATCCAGCTTCCCATCTTCAATGAGCAGTTCGTCATCGACCGCCTCATCGACGCCTGCTGCCGCCTGAACTATCCTCGCGACCGCTTCGAGATTCAGGTCCTCGACGACTCCACCGACGAGACCACCGTCGTCGCCCAGCAGATCGTCGAGCGCTACGCCACCGGCTTCGCCGGAATGGACCCGCAGCCCATCGTCTACATCCATCGCACCAATCGCCACGGCTTCAAGGCAGGCGCCCTCGATGCGGGCCTCAAAGTAGCCCGCGGCGAGTTCGTCGCCATCTTCGACGCCGACTTCGTTCCTCCGCGCGAGTGGGTCATGCAGGTCATCCATCACTTCGCCGAGCCTGAGATCGGCATGGTCCAGACCCGCTGGACGCACCTCAATCGCGACTACAGCTTCCTCACCCAGGTCGAAGCCATCCTGCTGGACGGCCACTTCGTGCTCGAGCACGGCGGCCGCTCCCGCGCCGGGGTCTTCTTCAACTTCAACGGCACGGCAGGCATGTGGCGCCGCGAGACCATCGGCAGCGCCGGGGGATGGCAGCACGACACCCTCACCGAGGATACCGACCTCAGCTATCGCGCCCAGATGGTCGGCTGGAAGTTCAAATACCTTCAGGACGTCGAGTGCCCCGCCGAGCTTCCCATCGAGATGACCGCCTTCAAGACCCAGCAGGCACGCTGGGCCAAGGGACTCATCCAGACCGGCAAGAAGATCCTTCCACGCGTCATGAAGAGCGATGCTCCATGGCACACCAAGCTCGAGGCCTGGTATCACCTCACCGCGAATATCAGCTACCCCTTGATGATCGTCCTCAGCGTGCTCCTGATGCCCGCGATGATCATCCGCAGCTGGCAGGGCCTCCTCCAGATGCTTCTGATCGACCTGCCTCTCTTCATGGCAAGCACTATGTCGATCTCCAGCTTCTACCTCGTCAGCCAGAAGGAGCTCTTCCCGAAGAACTGGTATCGGACCTTCCTCTACCTTCCCTGCCTGATGGCCCTCGGCGTCGGCCTCACGATCACCAACACCAAGGCCGTTATGGAAGCCCTCTTCGGTGTCCAATCCGCCTTCGCGCGCACTCCCAAGTACCGCGTCAATAAGAAGGGCGAAAAGAGCCAGGCCAAGAAGTACCGCAAGCGCCTCGGCATCATCCCCTGGATCGAGCTCGCCATCGGCTGCTACTTCGCCCTGACGGTCTGGTACGCCTTCTCCACGGAGAACTACTTCACCGTACCGTTCCTGGTGCTCTTTGTCTTCGGATACTGGTACACAGGCCTGCTGAGCCTGCTGCAGGGACGCTTCGAGCGCTTCGGAACCGCCGGGCAGGAGTTCCACGAAAAGCCCTACCCCATGGGAATCTAACCTCGAATCTTGGAATCCAATCTCGAATCTGCGAATGGAATTGGCTTCATCCATCTCACAAATCGAAGATCCGCGTCCCGAATGTGTCATCCTGAGCGGAGCGCAGCGCAGTCGAAGGATCTGTGGTTAGGTTTGAACAATCACAATTGCAGGCTTTAGACTCACTACGCCGTCAGTAAGGAGCACCGCTTCGATGAAGGTAAGACTATGGATCGCCGCAGTCCTGTTCACCATCTCTTGCGGTGTATCGCACGCCCTCGACTCCGTCCCCAAGCCCGAGTATCGCCAGCGCCGCGTCGCCCTCGCTGAAAAGATGAAATCCGGCGTGGCCATCCTCTTCGCCAGCGAAGAACCCACGCTCGAGTACCAGGACTATCGTCAGGACGAGGACTTCTACTACCTCACCGGCTGGAACGAGCCCGGCGCGGCCATGGTGATCATCCCAGCCGCCGATGCTCAGCCCGAGACTCCCGGAACAGGTCTCGGCGGTCGTGCCGCGCAGTCCTACCGCGAGATCCTCTTTCTCCCCTCGCGCATCCCGCGCTTCGAAAAATACACCGGGCCGAAGATGGATGCCGCAACTCCCGACGTAACCGCAATCACCGGCTTCGACGAAGTGCTGCCCATGACAGAGCTGCCCGCCGTGCTCAACAAACTTGCTCTCTCCGACCGCATGCGTCTGCGAAGTGTATGGGCCGAGAAAGACTCCGCCCAGGTGGATGCCCTCCTCAACTTCGTCGGAACCACGCTCAAGCTGCCTCCAATCGAAGCCTCCGAAGACGTCTCGCAGCCCATCATGGCTCTGCGCGCCATCAAGTCACCCTCGGAGATCGAGCTCCTCCGCAAAGCGGCCGATGCCTCTATCGCAGCGCAGCTCGCAGGCATGCACGCCATCAAGCCGGGCGTCCTCGAACGCACCATCGGCGGCATCGAGATCGCAAAGATGATGCAGGAGGGCTGCGAGCGGCCCAGCTATCCTCCCATCGTCGGCTCTGGCCCCAACTCGACCACGCTGCACTACAGCGAAAACTCCCGCACCATGAAGTCCGGCGACCTCGTCGTCATCGATGAGGCAGGCGAATACAGCATGTACGCCTCTGACATCACCCGCACCATGCCGGTCAACGGCCACTTCACCCCACGCCAGCGAGAGATCTACGACATCGTCCTCGGAGCGCAGCGCGCCGCCGCCGCCGCCTTCGTCGCGGGACAATCAAAGATCAACGACCCCGAGCACAAGCTCACGGACTCGCTCGATACCATTGCCTTCAACTACATCAACGCGCACGGCAAAGACCTCCACGGCCAGCCTCTCGGCCAGTACACCGTTCACGGCATCGGACACCTCGTCGGTATTGACGTGCACGATCCCTGGGACTACTCGAAGCCCCTCGAAAAAGGCATGGTCTTCACCATCGAACCGGGAATCTACCTTCCTGAAGAAGGCTTCGGCGTTCGCATCGAAGACGTCTACTACGTCGACTCTCAAGGCAAGCTGGTCGATCTCATCGAAAAACTTCCTCACGAAGCCTCTGAGATCGAGTCCCTCATGAAGAAGAACTAAGGCGGACTCACAGATGGAGAGCGCCACAGACAATGTGGTGTCACAGACGGTGCAGCATCGTCACCGCCAAAGATCGTCATGCCGCCGCCGAAGGTCGTCATTCTGAGCGAAGCGAAGAATCCCTGTATTTTGCTTTTGTCGTTGCTGTTGCTGTTGTTTTTGTCGTTGCTGCCTTCTGCTCCTCTAACCATCTGAGAAAATCGCCCCCAACAGGTAGCAAAAATACAGAGGCCCGGCACAAGGCCGGGCCTCTCAGTTCCACCCACTCACTACCAGCGAATACCAACCGTAATCGGGAAGTATCCCGTCCGCTTGTTGTTCTCCGGATAATACGAAGCAACCGAGTTGGTACTCGGCTGATTATCGACCCAAACATAACGCGCCTCAGCAAACAGCTTCTGCGAAGCAAACCGCGAGAGCCGGTAGGTAAACCCGATGCCGCCGTTAACACCACCCGCATTGTTCGAGTAGTGATCGAAGGTCTGATTCTGCGTGAACTGATAGCAGAATCCAAAGAAGTCGCAGTACACACCGGTCTGCGGCAGCGTAAAGTTCGTGACCTTGCGATAGAAGCCACCGCCGCCGATCACATAGGCTCCGAACGCATCGCCCTGGTAGTACGTATACATCGGATTCAGCGTAAGAGACCACATGTGCGCATTGCCATCCAGCCCGGCAAGGCTGATCGGATTTCCGTTGTTATCCACAAGTCCCAGGTCCGAATACCGGTTGAACTGACGGTCGAGGTTTCCTCCCGTCAATCCGAGCTTGTCATAGTCGTACTGCAGCAGAACCGCAAACTTCTTGGTGAAGTTGTAGCCGCCGCCAACCTGGAACTTCCAGCTCGTGCCAAGCTCCTTGCCCGTCGCTCCTGTCGGCGAAGTGAAACCGACACCGGCCGCGAAGGTGTACTTATTCGATCCATCGGGGTTGTGCCAGCGATCGCTGTAGTTCGTACGGCGACCATACGTGCGACGCGGCGGCGGCTGGTCGACACCCGCCGCCGGACTCGAGCTCTCCGCCAGAGCCATCTCTTCAGTCCCAACGCTGGAGCTGTAACCCAGATCGGCCGGCTTGGTCAGATCGATCGGCGCCATCAGGCTTGCCTTCAGGTCAATCGCCTTTCCTGAAGGTGCAGCAGGAGACTGTGCGGAAAGACACAGGCTTGCCGCAACACTTAAAAAAGCGACAGCTGCAGTACGCGCTATCGCTCCGGAAAGACGATTATTTCTGACAGTCCAGTTCATCAAATGCATCTTCTAGCTCCCTAGTCCAGAAATCTATTGATCTGTAACCCCAACTTAATGTGCTTGTTGTGTAGGACGCTCGAAATCATTGTTTGGATGACAATTAGTTGTACAGATTTGTGACGAAGATAACGAAAAGGGCATCCCGAACCCGGGACGCCCTTCCACCCACTCCATCTTTTTAGTGAATATCTTAGTGAATATCGAACTGCTCCGGATGAAGGCTCGGGTCCGACTTGATCAGAATCGTCTTGCCGACCATCTCCTCCATCTCCTGCAGCCACTTCGTCGACGACTTCAGCTGCTTCACCACATCCGGGTGCACTCGCAGCATCACATCTCCGCGATCCAGGTGCTTGGACATCTTGCGCATCTCGACATAGATGTCGTTGCACACCGTCACCGGCGACTTCACCATACCTGTTCCCGCGCAGATCGTGCACTGCGTCGAAAGCGTCCGCTCCAGCGACTGCTTCACGCGCTTACGCGTAATCGCCACCAGGCCGAAGTCGTTGAACTGAAGAATCTTCGACGGCGCGCGATCCCTCTTCAGCTCTTCCTCCAGAGCCGCCATCACGCGATTGCGATTCTTGCGCTCATCCATATCGATAAAGTCGATGATGATGATGCCGCCCAGATCGCGCAGGCGAATCTGCCGCACGATCTCCGGAATCGCATCCAGGTTCGTCTTCACAATCGTGTCCTCAAGCCGGGCCGTCTTGCCGACATACTTGCCCGTATTGATGTCGATCGCCACCAGAGCCTCCGTCTGGTTGATCACAATCGATCCACCCGACTTCAGCCATACCTTCGAACGCAGCGCCTTGTTGATCTCCTCGGTGATGCCGAACTGCTCGAACAGCGGCGTCTCCTTGGTATAGAGCTTCACGCGGCGAATCAGGCTCGGCTGGAAGCGCTGCAGGAAGCGCAGCACTCGCTCATACTCGCTCTCCGTATCGACCCAGATCGCCGAGAACGTATCCGTCACCTGATCGCGCAGAATGCGCTCGACCAGATTGAGGTCGTGATAGATCAGCGCCGGCGACTTCGACGACTCCGACCTCTGCTTGATGTCCGCCCAAAGGTGCAGAAGGAATCGCAGGTCCGAACGAAGCTCTTCTTCACTCGCTCCCGCAGCCGCCGTGCGAACGATGAAGCCGCCCGCGGCGTCTCCCTTCTCGCTCAGCAGAATCTCCTTCAGCCTGCGGCGCTCCGAATCCGACTCGATCTTGCGCGAGACGCCCGTGTGATTCACCGTCGGCATAAACACCAGGAACCGTCCCGGCAGAGCGATGTGCGACGTAATCCTCGCGCCCTTCTTGGCGATAGGCTCCTTCGCAATCTGAACCAGAATCTCCTGCCCCGGCTTCAACAACTCCGTGATCGCCGGAAGATCGGTCACCTGCATCGAGCTGCGTCCGCGGCCACGTCCGCCGCCACTGCGCTCGCGATCTCCGCCGCCACCGGTATGACGCCCGCGATCGCGTCCTCCTCTGCGATCCCGCCGTCCACGGCGACGCTCCAACTCACGCGTACGCTCCTGCCCTGGAGCCGCTCCTTCAGCCTGCGCAACAGGCTCGCCCTCTTCCGTGTACTCGTCCTGCGTCAGATCCTCTTCGGCTTCGTCGGTATCGTCACCGGCAACATACTCCGCACCCACGCTCTCGAAGCTGCCGTCATCGACGGCATCCTCTTCCTCAAAGTCCTCCTCGTCCTCTTCGACACCCGCGCTCGTAATATGGTCGATCGACATCTCGCGGATCATCGTTCCCAGATCGGCAGCGCCCTCCAGCGTCTCTTCCTCATCGAAGTCATCCATCTCTTCGATCGAGCTCGCAAACAGCGTCGCCGGATCCAGTGCCGTCTCATCGACAGACTCTTCTTCTTCGACAACCTCCACACCATCCTCAAAGGCCTGATGCTCTGCTTCCTTCTCGACCGGATCGACAACCGGCAGCGGAGACTCCATCTCTCCACTTGCATGAATCGAAGTCACCTCATGTCCCGTCGCAACCTCGGTCTCCACAGGCTCAGCTGCTTCCTGCTCAACAGGCTTAGCCTCAGCCTCCTCCGCGACGAACTCAATCTGTTCGATATCCGCATGCGGAAGTTCCGTGTGCTGGGCCTCAATCTCCTCGACCTGAGACTCAGCTATCTCCTCAGGCGACGCACTCTGGCGAAACTCGCTGGGAGGAGCCGGATCGAACCGGTAGGACGCCGACGCCTCCGTCGGCTCGTACTCCGTGGGCTCTTCACGCGTCTCCGCAACCGGAGCGCTCACCGTCTCTTCGTGTACGGGCTCTTTAGCGACCTCTACGACCGGAGCCGCCGCTGCAACTGGCTGTGCAGCAACTGGCTGTGCAGCCGCACGGCGACGCCGCGAAAGCGACTCACCCGGAAGCACCAGTCCGCCGTCCCAGCCCTCAGGAATCTCATAGCTCGGCGCAGTCACTACAGGAACGACCGGAGCCGCTGCCTTCGATGCATTGACCGGCTCATCTTCGCCGGCCTTCCGGTACTTCGACAACGATTCGCCGGGAAGCACGATCGGCTCAAAGGCAACCTCGTCCGGCGTAAGAGCCGCCTCCTCAGAGGAGCCCTCCAGGCCATAAAACGATGTCCTCGGCGCGAACCCGCGCGGCGCACGACGCCCGCTGCGATCACGGTCGCGTCCACCCCGTCCACGGCCTTCACGACCACCACGATCCTCACGACCGCTTCCTTCGCGACGGCTGGGGCTTTCCTGCGGATATTCATTTACCCCCGAGGTAATCTCAGGCTCTGCCTCAGGCAGCTCAGCCGACGCATCCAGCTCAATCGGCGACTCGTACGAGTCATTCTCTGCGCTCGGTGCTTCGGCACTCTGCTCGCCCGGCTGGCGTCCTCTGCCGCGACGGCGGCCACGACGGCCACGCCACCGGCGAGCACCATCAGCTCCCGGCGCGCCTTCTCCAATAGTCTCTGTCTGGCTCTCCGCCCCCAGCTCTTCAGGAGCGTCCAGAGCCTCGGTGGAATAACTCTCCTCGACTGCATACTCGTCAGAACTCTGGGGAGCTACCGGCTCACCCCCGGCCTGACGATCACGATTGCCTCCGCGATCCTTGCGGTCGCGTCGTCCGCGTCCCCCGCGTTCAGAACGCTCCGAAGAAGCGCGATCCCCTCCCGTCGATCCTTCCAGGGTCGCCGGTTCACGGCGTCCACCACGTTGCGAACCCTCGCTCTCGAAGTCGGCCGAATCACCGGCCTCCTCCATAAAGTCCGTGATGTAGAGGAAGGCATCTCTCTCCAGCCCGATGTCTACAAAGCTGGATTGCATGCCCGGCAGCACACGTGTGACCCGGCCGTTGTAGATCGACCCGGCCAGGGTGTACTCGTTCTCACGCTCGTAATAGATCTCTGTGAGTGCGTCGTTTTCGACGATGGCAAGCCGCGTCTCGTGCGGCGTGCTCGATATATAAATTTCCTTCGACATTTAGCTCTGCTCTTTCTGCCCGATAGGGCGGCAGACAAGGCAGAGAGGTATCGAGAGCTTACCCGGCAAATCGCTAGGTGTGGCTCACCGATGGGCGGACAGGATACGAAACAAGTGCAGACTCGAATATGCGATGACCGGAGATTTGGTCGGGGGATGGGTAAACAACTCTGTCCGTCACCCTTCCGCTGCTCGCGGTCAGGATGGGATGATAGAGATCGGATACGCCAGGGGAACCTTCGAGCAGCTGCTGCAGGTATGCGGACTTTGTGACCGTAACAACCTCAATCTTCATTACTTGAGGCGGGGCCGTTTGCCATCCGGATACACTCATCTTGCCTGAAACCTGTCCGGCCAACGGATCGATGTCTCTCGCCTGGCCGGCCTTTTCTTCAAATCTTGTTGCCGTCTTTCGGCGCCGTGCGCCTGGAGTGACGGGATAAACGCTGACCCAGCATCTACAGCCGGTCAGACAACTGACTCTAGTATTGCACTAAAGACGCAACAACCGCCACTGCCCTTTCGGATGTACCCAATTCCACCGAAAATCACACGCAAGCAGACATCCGAACCGGAATAAACTTCCCCACAAGAACTCAAGGCCACCCACCTACCCATCATCCCCGCGCCACCCCCGTCATTCTGAGGCGCAGCCGAAGAATCCCTGTATTTTGCCCAAAGAGCCACCCTCTGCCAGCACCGCCAAAATCCGTCAAGCCCAAAACGAATCTAAACCACGTATATACATACACATACGTGATGCATATCAATTCACTTATCCCACTAAAATAGAAATAGAACCCAAAACCCGAACCAAGGTCCGCCATAAAAGGAAAAGCCTTTAGCGGAAAGCCACAAGGTACCGCACAGCCCCACCAAGTACCCAATCAAGTTTTTTATTTTGAATACTTTACATCCAAATAGCAAGGGGAGGGGGCAGCCTCTAGTTCACAAAACGCCGCATCCGTATGTTCATCACAATCCCCAGGGCCAGAAAGGTGAACAGGATGGACGATCCCCCATAGCTCATCAACGGCAGAGGAATCCCGGTCACAGGCATTAACCCCACCACCATGCCGATATTGACCGCAATCTGAAAGACGATCACCGACACTACGCCCATGATGATGTAAGCGCCCGGCAGATCCGCCGCAGTCTGGGCATTCTGGATCAGCCGCATCAGGATCAGGAAGTACAGCAGCAGCACCCCCAAAGCTCCGACGAAGCCATGCTCCTCGCAGAAGGCCGCAAAGATGAAGTCGGTATAAGGAATCGGAAGGAAGTCACCCTGGGTCTGGGTTCCCTTGTTCGCTCCCTTGCCCCAGATGCCTCCCGAACCCACCGCGATCAGCGACTGGCGAATCTGGTAACCGGAACCCCGGGGATCCGAGTCCGGATTGATAAATGCATTGATCCTGGCCTGCTGATATGGCTTCAGCCGCTTTCCGCTCTTCCAGGCGATCCCGCCCAGCAACGCCAGGAACAGCAGAATAATGCCGACCTGCCGCAGTCGAATCCCTCCCAGAAACAACCCCGCCATCAAAATCGGCGAATAGGTAAGAGCCGTCCCGAGATCGGGCTGGGTCAGCACCAGAGCCATGGGAACACAGACCAGCGCGGCGGCTTTGCCGATGTCCGGCCACGTCAGCTCTTTGCCGGAGAGATTCCAGAAATATCGCGCCACCGCGACAATCAGAACCAGCTTCACCCACTCCGAAGGCTGAAAGTGAACACCGCCGCCCAGATTGATCCAGCGACGTGCTCCAAGCACCTTCTGCCCCACCAGCTTCACCGCCACCAGAGAGAAGATGCTGATTCCATAGGCCCAGGGAACAATGTCGATCAGGCGGTGATAGTCGATGGCCGAGATCACGAACATCAGAAACAGTCCGACAGCCAGAAAGCCGATCTGCTTGTGATCGAAGCCATGGAACTTCGTGTGCAGCGTGGCCGATTTAATCTCGAGCACGCTGATCACCGACAGCACAAGAACGAACCCGAGCAGGACCCAGTCGAAATCGCGATAGGAAGAGAGCCGAACCATCTTCAGAGGTTTGTGTAATCAGTGTAGTCCCAGAGTCCGCCGTCAACAGGCGATTTCCGGACGAGCTTCAAATCAGTTAGCCGTATCGGCGGCATGTGCAGAACTCTTGAGTGGACCACCCTCAGCAGCATCTGCCGTAGCCGGTTTCGGAGCAGGGACAGCCTCCGCGATACGAATATTGTTTTCTTTCTTCCGTTGCTTGGTGACAAAGGCATTGATGATCTGCGCACCCAGCTTGGCGGAGTTCGCGCCCCAGTTTCCGTTCTCCCACAGAATCGCAACGACAATGTCCGGATTGCGCCGCGGAGCCATCCCCACGAACCACGCATTCGGCACCGTCTTATGTCCGCCTCCGCTCCGAGCCAGCGCATCGTGGCTCATCACCTGAGCGGTTCCGGTCTTGCCGGCAAAGTCGATTCCCTCGAGATGCGAGGGAGCCGCCGTGCCTGAGATCGTCGTCTGGGCCATGGCATCGGTGATGATCTGCCAGTTGTCCGGCGACAGGGGCACCGTCTTTTCGCCGGAGCCGGGGAAGGTCTCATGAACCGCCTCGAGCATATCCGCCGGAACTTCGTCCGGGAAGACCAGGTGCGGCCGGTGAAGCACGCCACCCGAGGCGATGCCTCCGATCGCACGCGCCAGCTGGACCGGGGTCACCGCTACGGCTCCCTGCCCAATGCCGACCGAGATCACCTCGCCCGCGTACCACTTCTCGTGGAAGTTCTTCATCTTCCATGCCGTCGAAGGCATCGTGCCTGAGGCCTCATCGGGAAGATCGACGCCGGTGTGTTGCGAAAATCCGAGAGTGGTTGCGTACTTCGCGATCGTGTCGATCCCCAGTTTGTTCGCCAGGGTGTAGTAGAAGGTATCGCACGAGGCAGGGATGGCCCGATTGATATCCACCATGCCGTGGCGAGCGTCGCAGGCGAAGAAGTGCCCGTAGAATGTGGCCCCTCCGTTGCACATCACGTGCATCGTCTGCGCCTCCTGCTCCTGAAGCCCGGCATACGACATCACGATCTTGAAGGTCGAACCGGGAGCCAGCTGAGCCTGAATCGCCTTATTCAGCAGGGGATGATCGGGATTGGTCAGGATCTCATTCCAATAGCTCTTCGTAAGCCTCACGGCAAACTGGTTGGGATCGAACGTTGGACGCGAGACCAGGGCCAGAATCTCACCCGTGTGAGGGTCGAGCGCGATGATTGCGCCGGTCTTTCCCTCCATCGCCTTTTCGGCAGCCATCTGGATATCGAGATCGATGGTCAGCTTCAGGTCCTGCCCGGGCTTCGCAAGCGTCTGCCCAAGGTGACCGATCTCCTTGCCATGCGAGTTGACGATCACATCGCGGCTGCCGTCCACACCGCGCAGCAGGGCATCGTAGGTCGCCTCCACGCCGGACTTTCCGACCACATCGCCGGGCTGATAGAAGGCGTACTTCTCCTTGTTCAGGTCGTCTTCGGAGATCTCGCCGACGTACCCGATCAGGTGGGCCGCGAAGCCGTCGCGCGGATAGACTCTACGCTGCTCCTCCAGCGTCTCCAGCTCCGGCAGCTCGTTGCGATGAGCCTCGATAAAAGCCTGCTCGTCGGGAGTAATGTCCTGCTTCAACGGAATCGGCTGATATTTAGGAGAGGCCTGAAATCTCTTCAGGGTAGCTTCAATCTGCTCGACGGTCAGGTGCAGCCCGGAGGCGATCCGGGGCAGGTCGGCGTTCAAATCTTTTACCTGTTCGCGCAGAAGATAGCAGGAGACCGAAGGATAGTTGTCGACCAGCAGCCGTCCCTCGCGATCAAATAGCCTTCCACGCGGAGCCATCACCGGAACCTTGCGAATACGGTTGGCCTCGGCCAGGGCCCGGAAGTTATCCGCGCTCACGACCTCCAGTCGCCAGAGACCGATCGACAGGATCACGAGAACCAGAGCGATCAGGTACTGCGCGATGTGCAGCTTTCCCAGAGGCAGCTTCTCTGCCTTGCCCAGCGCCAGCTCGGATTGCGGATTCAGCTCCATATTTTTCCTAGTGTATGGATTGGACGTTTCATCGCGTCATTCAGCCCTCTTGGTCGTATCCAAAAGAAGAAAGACCGGAATCGCCACAACCGTATTCGCCAACGCCCGCAGCAGCTCCTGAACCCACTGCAGGTGTAATCCCTCCTGCCCCAGAAGCCTGCGATTAATCAGGAAGAGGATCAGGCTGTTCAGGATAGAAAATCCGAAGTTCATCACGACGCGGGTCGTCAGGTTATCGACGTCCACCTGAACCCCGATGCTCGCGCCGATGTAACCGATCACCGACTTCGCGATGCCGTTTACTCCGATAGGCCGACCGGTCAAAGCATCCTGCAGCAACCCAATCGTTGCTCCCGTCAATGTTCCTACTGCGGGACTTCGTCGTGACACGGCAAAGAAGATCGCCACAATCAACGGAAGATCGAGCATGGAAAAACGCCAGTAGAGCTTCGACAGCAGAACCTGCACCACGATCGCCGCCACTGGAACCAGCAGTGTGACGGCAGGGGAGAAGCTGTGCTCTTCGAGCTCCCGGCGAGATGTATAGCTGAGACTGGGCATAGGTCAGTTATTCGGGCTCTCGTTCTCCGGCTTCGCTTGTTTCTGTTTCGCTGCAGGTGGAGCGTCCGCAGTTGGGGGTGTCGATTCTTCTCCGTCGGCAGGCTGCGTCTGCTGAGCGCGAGGCCGCGGCGCTGAGGGAGCCGAATAGGTCACGGCGCCATGTTCGGCTCCCGGAGTCAGAGACGAGGCCGGGGGTGTCGTTCCCGGGGTGTAGCGGTCCGGATGCAGCGCGGGAAGCGGCTTTGGAATCACGCCCGCCGGATTCGCCGCTGTCGGCTTGGCTGCATCGGGATCGGCATTCGTTGCTGCCTCTCCCTCATGAATACTGGGAAGCTTCTGGGCCACAATCTGCGCCGCCGACTGCGCTGCTGCTTCCGCTGCAGCCTCATCCGCGGCAGCCTTCGCCGCCGCCATCTCCTTCGCCGTTGCGGCTCCCTGCGCCAGATCCTTCTGGGCCAGCACCGGCAGATCGCTCTGTGTCCCCGTAATTACCAGAACTTCCTCCAACTGAAAGAGGTTGGTAGACGGCTTCACCTGAATCACCGTATAGGGTTGGTGCTCCGGATCCGGCGTAATCGACTCGATCGTTCCCACATTCAATCCGCGGGGATATACCTGGTCGCCCCCCGAAGTCAGCACTTTTTCACCCGGCTTGATACGGGAATCGGGGGTGAGGTTCGTGATGACGGTGCGCCCCCCGGAGCTGCCTTTCAAAATCGCACGGATTCTCGTCGAGGCCAGCAGCACGCCCGCACCGGAGGTCGGGTCATTGAGCAGCAGAACCTGCGCCGTGTGAGGAGCCGTATGCGGAAATGTCTCGCGGATCTTGCCTACGATTCCGTCCGGCGTCATCACCGCCTGATCGACCTTCAACCCGTCGGCGGCACCTTTGTCGATGTACAGAACGCGCGACTGGTCTGTGCCGCTGGTTCCGACCACCTGCGCGGCAACGGTCCATGTCACGTAGTTCCGCTGAAAGTTCAACAACGCCTGCAGACGATGCCCCTGAAGCGCATCTTCGGCCAGCTGGGCCTGCTCCAGCCGCAGCCGCGCGACCTCATCCTTCAACTCGCGATTCTTCTGCCGGGTGTCGCGCAGGTCGATGTAGTTCGACCAACCGTAACGCACGTTATATCCAATGCCATGGAAGAACCGCTCTATCGGAGTAATTGCGGCGATCACCCACGAGCGCAGCAGGGTCACCTTCGCCCCATCGGGTGCGCCGATGGCGACAGGACGGCGCACCTGCACAGCCAGACCGATCGTCTGTACCAGCAGGACCACCACCAAAACCAGCACGTTTTTGAACCGAGCGAAGAAGGACTCCATGCGCTATTCCTATTATCCCGCGAGAGGGCTGCGTGCGCAGATTGGCGCTTATGGTGCAGCCCGAAGACATTCCAAAACGGGCTAGAAGATCATCGAGGCAAATCGAACCAACCCTTCACGCCACACGATATAGCTGTGCGTTCCCTCCGGCTCTTCCAACTCTACCGCCTGCCCCTTGCCCCGCAGCCATTGAGCCAGCAGGCGGTTGCTCTCCAGCAGATCGTCGTCGCGCCCGCATACCATCCATACCGGATGCGCGCCTTTTGCAAACGACGGAATCTCCGCGCCGAAGTCCAGGTTCTTCAACGCCGAGCTCTCCCCGCCGACCCATCCGAAACGGTCACCGTGGCTCAGCCCGATCATCAGGCTCTCGAGCCCCCCCATAGAAGCTCCCAGGATCGCCGTGCCCTGCGCGTCCCTGCGGACGTTATACATCGATTCGACTTGCGGCATCACCTCGGTCAGAAGCGCTTTTTCGAATAGCCTCAGGTTTCGCTCCACAGCGGCGGGGCTCTTCCAGAGATCGTAGTCCTCGGAGAACTTGATGTCTCCATAGCCGAGCGGCATCACCACCACCATCGGGCGGGACTTTCCCTGCGCGATCAGGTTGTCGAGGATCAGGTTTGCCTGCCCGAAGCGATTCCAGCTGTCAGGCTGGTCTCCCCACACATGCAGCAGGTAAAGAACGGGATACGGCTTGGCCTTTGGGTCGTATCCGGGAGGGGTATAAACCACAAACTCGCTCCGGTTTCCCGGAAGCCCAACGACTACCCTGGATAGGTACTGATGGCTGTCGACCTTCCCCTTCGGGGCTCCGGCGTCCTCCCACGGTTCAGGAGGGTTGGCCGGAATCAGAAGCAGGTCGTTGCCGTAACGTCTAACCGGGTTCTGCGGGTCGTGCTCCGTTCGCGCCTGCCCGTTGATGGCAAAACGATAGCCGTAGATCTCAGGCCGCAGAGGAGGTGTGGTTACACCCCACACTCCACTGGCGTTCTTCTGCATGGCGATCCGGTCGGCGCGGTTCTCCAGAACAAGGTCCACGCGGGTCGCCTTCGGATCGAAATAGCGGAAGGTGACGCTGCGGTCGGAGTGAATCTCGGTGGAACGAAAGTCAGGGATCTTCTGCGCTGCCATCGGCAGGCTAAGCCCAAGCAGCGCAGACAGAGCCAGCATCTTCATCCGTGCAGTTTACCTGTCCGCAAAGAGCAATGGCGTGAAGTGAATCAGGTTATCCCTCCACACCGACCAGGTGTGTCGCCCCGGAGTTTCGATCTGCGTTACCGGCATATTTCTGCTCTTGAGGAAGTCGATGAAATTGCGGTTGGGAGTAATCAACTGGTCGTCCACGCCGCAGGCGATCCACAGAGTCTTCAGGTTTGCGGTCTTCGGATCGAGTCCCTTGATCGCCTGGAGCGAGTCCAGCGAGTGCACCGCAGAGCTGAATCCACCCACCCAGGCAAATTTATCCGGATTCGTCAGCCCGATCTCCAGCGACTCCAATCCTCCCATCGAAAGCCCGGCAATCGCACGATCCTCCCGCTTGCGCGAGACGTTATATGCCGACTCCACCTGCGGCAGCACCTCGGCCAGGAGAGCCTTCGCGAACAGCGAGACGTTGTGTTCGACGGTTTCAGGCTGATTCCAGACCCCATGATCATGGACAAAGGCCATGTCGCCATAGCCCAGCGGCATCACCACGACCATCGGCTTGATCTTTCCCTGAGCTAGCAGATTGTCCAGGATCAGATGCGCCTGTCCCACTGCCGTCCAGCCCGAGGCATCGTCGCTCCATCCATGCAGAAGGTAGAGCACCGGGTAGGACTTCTTCGCCTTCGCATCGTAGCCGGGGGGCGTATAGACGTAGTATTCGCTCTGGTTGTTTTCGCGCCCTACCACCACTGTGGTGTTGTAGGTATGCCGATGCACCACCCCGTGTGGTACATTCGCGGGATCCCACATCTGCGGAGCCTCTCCCGGCACCTCGATCAGGTTTGAGGAGCCCACCAGGTTCGGGGCCATCCGAGGATTGGTCGCATCCAGCCTCGTCACACCATCCACGGAGAAGTGATACGCATAGATCTCAGGCTGCATTGACGGGGTCGTGACCGACCAGACACCTGCATCGTCCTTCTGCATCGCAAGTGCAGGACCGAGCACATCTATCGCAACCTCGACCTTTGCCGCTGCGGGATCGCGATACCGGAAGGTGATTGTATGGTCGGCGTTCACCTCGACCGAGCGAACCGGCTCCACAGGCTGTACCGCCGGACTTTGAGGCCGTGCCGGAGCCTGAGCAAATCCCGCCATAGGCACACATACGGACAACGCGAGCGAAAGACCAAGCAAACCATTTCTCATACGCGAGAAGTGTAGCCGAAGAACCGATCTTTTCTCCTGCTTGCAGCGCATAATAAGGGGAATGGCATTTCGTTCCGGTTTCGTCTCTATCATTGGCCGCCCCAACGCCGGCAAATCTACGTTGCTCAACGCCCTCCTCGGCCAAAAACTCGCCATCGTCACGCACAAGCCGCAGACGACGCGCACACGCATTCATGGCGTTCTTGAAGTACCATTGCGCAAGAAGACCCGCACCGATGCGGGACGCTCCTCCGCGCAGGTCGTGCTTGTCGACACCCCCGGAATCCACAAGCCGGCCACCCAGCTCGACCGCCGCATGATGCAGGAGGTCCAGGACGCCCTTGAGTCCCGCGATCTTGTACTCTTCATCGTCGATGTCACCCACCGGCTGCCCCGCGAGAGCGACACCGACAGCAAGTCACCTTCGTCCACACGGCGACGCCTCTCCGCTGCCGAGGATGACTTCGCCCTCTCCTTCGTTCGCAAGCTCACCTGCCCGGTCATCCTTGTGCTCAACAAGATCGACGCCGTCCGCAAGGAAGAGCTGCTTCCCCTGATCGCGCACTGGAGCTCGCTGCACGACTTCGCCGCGGTCATCCCCCTCTCGGCGAAGAAGAAGCAGGGCCTCGACCTCCTGCTCGACCAGACCGTCGCGAAGCTCCCTGAGGGCCAGCGTTACTTCCCGAAGCACCAGCTCACCGACCAGCCTGAACGTTTTCTTGCGGCCGAGATCATCCGCGAGAAGATCCTTCTGCTCACCGGCGAAGAGGTTCCCTATGCCACCGCTGTCATCATCGAGCGTTTCGAAGAACCTGCCTCCATGCGCAAGACAAAGGACGGCAAGCTTCCGGTGACGAAGATCGCCGCGACCATCTACTGCGAACGAGCCGGGCAGAAGGCAATCCTTATCGGCAAGCAGGGCGAGATGCTCAAGCGCATCGGAACGACAGCGCGTAAAGAGATCGAATCGCTCACCGGAACACGCGTCTTCCTCGAGTTGTTCGTCAAGGTGCAGGAGGACTGGCGCAGCTCCTCTACGTTCGTCGAAGACCTCGACTGGAGGCGTCAACTGGAAGATATCGCGGCGAAGCAGAAGGAGGAGTAGAGGACCCGTCAGGCTCTTGACGCTCTCCGAACCCAACCCATATTCTCCTCGCACGCGAGAATATTCAGCTTCCCGATACCGATGATCGGATTGGACGTTACATAACAGGAAAGGTGGAGAAAGTTGGACTCTCTCAGCCCGAAGACCGATCGGCGCAGATTTCTAAAGCTCACCACGCAGACCGTCGCAGCACTTGCCCTGGAGCGCAATGCAGTGGCTCAGACGGCAGCACCGAAGTTTGAACCCTTCGCCCTGGGACTACTGATCAAGCCCTTCCCCGATCCTGAGAAGAAGATTGCCCTGGTACGCCAGCTCGGCATTCCCACCTGCTTCCTCTCGCTCGACAACTATCTCGGCAAATATACCCCTGCGCTCGCAGCCACCATGCGCGATGCTCTCGATAAGCATCAGGTCATCGCTACCACCGCCGAGGTCGTACAACCTCTTCCACTGAAATGGAACTTCCTCGAAGGCCCCTCTACGATTGGCGTCGTTCCACGAGCCTATCGCGCCGCGCGCATCGATGCTCTCAAGCAGACCTCCGACTTTGCAAAGCTGCTCGGCATCCAGCAGATTCAGACACACTGCGGCTTCATTCCGGAGAATCCGAAGGACGAGCTCTACGAAGAGACGGTTCAGGCGATTCGCGAGCTTACGCTGCACTGCGCGGGCAACGGCCAGAGCTTCCTAATGGAGACCGGACAGGAGACGCCGACGACCATGCTTCGTGTCATTCGCGACATCAATCATCCCGCGCTCGGCGTAGGACTCGATACAGCAAATCTCATTCTGTACGGCAAGGCTAACCCCGTCGATGCAGTTAAGATTCTTGGTCCTTACGTGCGTGCCATGCACGCCAAGGACGGCAGATGGCCCACGGATCCTTCCGCGCTTGGACAAGAGGTTGTGATCGGAAAGGGCGAGGTGGATTTCGCCAAGGTCTTCCGCGGCCTGAAGGCTGCCGGTTATAAAGGGGCGGTCAGCATTGAACGCGAGACCTCCGGACCACAACAAGTCGAAGACGTACGCCAGGAGAAGGTGTATCTGGAACATATTCTCGCTGGAATCTAAAGGCGCATCATCCCACTTCCGAAGGATCAGATCGAATGGACCGACGTAAATTCATGCAGGGAGCGGCCGCGGCATCAGGCCTAATGATCGTCAAACCCGAAACAGCATTTGGCTACGCCGCAAACTCCCGCGTGCGCTGGGGACTGCTTGGATGCGGCCGACGCGGAAGCTCCGTGGCAACGTCATTCGCAAAGAACGCAGGCGTCGAGATTGTCGCTCTCGCCGACATCTTTCCCGACCAGCTCGCCACGGCGAAGACACACTTCGATGCGGTGAATGCCTCGCTCGGCCTGCCTGCCATCGATGCCCGCCGTCTCTTCCACGGACACGAGGCGTATAAGGCAATCGCAGCCTGTGCCGATGTCGATGCCATCCAGATCTCCACTCCGCCCTTCTTCCATATCGAGCACCTTGACGCCGTCACCGCCGCGGGCAAGCATGCCTACTGCGAAAAGCCTGTCGGGGTCGACGTTCCACAGACTCGTCATGCACTCAAGATCGGACGACGCGAAAACGGCAAGGTCAGCATGGCCGTCGGCTTCCAGATCCGCTCCGCGCCTCCCTTCGTTGAGCTCGTTCGCCGCATCCACGAAGGCCAGATCGGCAAGATTGCCCAGATCGTCGGTTGCTACAACTCTCCCCCTGCTGTCATGGACGATCGCGGCACGCCATCGTCCGATGAGTATCGTCTTCGCAACTGGCTTCTTTATCGCAACCTCTCCGGCGACATCCTGCTGGAGCAGAACATCCACGTCATCGACATCTGCAACTGGGTCATGGGAACGCATCCCATCTCGGCCTACGCGAAGAGCAGCCGCAAGGTCGTCCAGAATGCGGGCAACACCTCGGACAACTACGAGGTGATCTTTACCTATCCTGGAGATGTAAAGTTCAGCTTCACGTCCACCCAGTTCAACAAGAATCACTTCTTCGACGTCACTGAGCGTTTCTTCGGCAGCGAGGGTCTCGCAGACGCTCCCTACAGCGGAGCGCTTCAGATTCGGGGAACCAATCCGTGGACGTGGAGCTCCAACGCCCCTTCTACAGGCCAGTTCGCTGCAAACGGATCCTTCAGCGACAATCTCGCCGAGGCCGATGCCATGAAGGATCGAGATTTCGTTCAGAGCATCGTGAGCAACAAGTTCCAGAACCAGATCGCAGCCGGCGTCGATAGCGCGCTCAGCTGCATCATGGCTCGCAAGTCTGCTGAAACGGGCCGTCTTGTGACCTGGGAAGAGATCGATGCCGATACCGAAGCGTATTCGCTCGGCATGAATCTGGCGCAGTTCAGCTGATTCCGCCTACTCCTTTACGCTGACGCCCAGTGCCTTCATCTTGCGGTAGAGATGGCTTCGCTCCAAGCCGAGAGTCTCTGCTGCACGGCTCACATTGCCGTGTACTTCGTCGAGCTTCTTCAGGATGAACTCACGCTCATAGGCCTCGCGGGCCTCCACCAGGCTCGCGAACTCCTCTGTCTTCGTGTTCAGCCTGCCCGACTCAGTCAACTTCGGACCGCGATACACCAGCATCGGAAGATGCTTCTTTTCGATGCGATGCACCTTGGGATTCAGGATCAGGACACGCTCGATAAGGTTGCGAAGCTCACGCACATTTCCCGGCCAGTGATACTGCCGGAGAGCGCTAACGGCCTCTTCGGTCATCTCCACGTGGGGCCTGCCGTACTGCTGGCCGAACTCCTCAAGAAATTCTTTTACTAACAGAGGAATATCCTCTTTCCGCTCGCGCAGCGGAGGGACGTAGAACGGGATTACGTTCAGCCGGTAGAAGAGATCCTCGCGAAAGTTGCCGCGCGCTATCTCTTCTTCCAGATCCTTATTCGTCGCCGCAATCACACGCACATCCACCAGCACCGGATGCGATGCCCCGACGGGAAGAAATCTCTGTTCGTCGAGAGCGCGCAGCACCTTGGCCTGCGTCTTCAGGCTCATATCGCCGACTTCATCCAGAAACAGCGTTCCACCATCGGCGCGCTCGAAGGTTCCGCGCTTCTCCGGCGGTCCTCCCGGAACCGCTCCATGCCGGTAGCCGAAGAGCTCGCTTTCGATGTAGTCCTCAGGAATCGCCGCGCAGTTCAGCTCGACGAAAGGACGATCCTTGCGCAGGCTGGCCGCATGCATTGCACGACCGATCAGCTCCTTGCCGGTCCCGCTCTCGCCAAAGATGAGCACGCGCCCATTGGTGGGAGCCATCAACTGGATCTGCTGCCGCAGCGCCTTCATTGCGACGCTCTGGCCGGTAACATTTCCCTTCACTGCCAGCTGACGCGCAAACTCCGCATTGTCCTCGCGCATCTGCCGCGCGCGCATCGCATTCTTCACAACGATCAGCGTTCGATCGAGAGAGAGCGGCTTTTCGAGGAAGTCATAGGCTCCCAGCTTGGTCGCCCGCACTGCAGCTTCAATCGTTCCGTGTCCGCTGATGATCACGACTTCGGGCACATTGGCATTCTCGAGCCGGCGAATCTCCCCCAGCGTCTCCAGGCCGTCCCGGTCGGGAAGCCAGATATCCAGCAGCACCACATCGTAGTCGGCATCGCGCACCAGCTCCAGCGCCTCCGTCGCGGTCGCGCTCGTCGTCACCAGATATCCCTCTTCGCGCAGAATGCTCTTGAGAGACTCCCGGATCTCCGCCTCATCGTCGACGATCAGTACATGGTTCAAGCTGTCACTCCTCCATTCGCTTTCACTGCCGGAGCCGCTTCCATTCCTGCCGCTGCGCGCAACTCAATAATGAACTTCGCCCCTGCCGGAACATTCTTCTCGGCGCGAACTGTTCCCTGATGCTCTTGAATAATCTTCGCCGCAATCGCCAGCCCGAGCCCCGTACCGCGCTGCTTCGTCGAAAAGTACGGCAGAAACAATCTCTCTCGCATCTCGTCGGTCAGACCAGACCCGGTATCGGCCACCGTAAGCTCCACCATTCCGTTCTCCAGCAGACTCGTCGTAATTCGCAGCTCACGCAACAGGCTCGACTGCATCGCCTCTGCCGCGTTGTCGATCAGGTTACCGAGAGCGCGCTTCAGTGCTTCAGGATCGGCCATCACCAGTGGCAGTCCCTTGCTCATCCGCCTGACGACCGTGATGTTCTGCATCCTTCCCGCAAACATCGCCAGGGAGTTCTCCACAATCGTATTCAGATCCGCAGGGCGCGGCTGCGCCGTGGGAAACTCCGCCAGTGAAGAGAACTGGTCCACCAGCGACCGCATACTCTCGACCGAGCCCGAGATCACCTCGCTGCACCGCCGGATGACGCCCGTCGAAGTCGAATCGATCTGATGAAACCGCAGCGTCTCCGCCAGCCGGTCAATATGCCTGCGAATCTGCTCCGCGCTTAGACCGATCGGCGTCAGCGGATTCTTGATCTCATGCGCCACCCGTCTCGCCACTTCCTTCCAGGCCGACTGCTTCTGCGCCCGCAGCAGCTCGGTCGCGTCTTCGAGCACGATCACGTAACCCCTGTACTCGCGGCGCATCCTTTCGCTGCCGACCGAGGTCTCCAGCAGCGCAACCGTGGCCAGCAGGTTCAGCGTTCCTCCGAACCCATTCTCTCCCGGAGCCGCCATCTCGATCTCGCTCGACGCCGAGCCCATGCGATGACTGCGCCGAATCAATCGATCCAGCACCTCGGCTACATCGGCAGGAAAGACCTCTTCCATCGCCAGCCCCAGAAACGGCCTCTGCCCGCCGGGATCCATCATCTCGCTGAGAGCCCGATTGGTCAGAATGATCCTGCGATCCGCATCCAGAGTCGCCACACCATTCGGAATGGTCTCCAGCATCGTCTCCAACTCGCCTCTGCGAGCCTCAAGAGCCGCATTGGCCGCACTCAGCTGAATCGTCGACTCTTCGACTGCCCTGCGGCTTCCCTCCAGATCGGCGGCCATGTGATTGAAGCTGCGGACGAGCTCGCCCAGCTCCTGGGTCGCACTCTCCTTCACGCGATGAGCGTAGTCTCCCGCCGCAATTGCGGCCATCGCATCGGCCAACGCCTCCACCGGCTTCGTTACCTGCTTGGAGAGATGGAGGGCCAGCCAGCTCGAGGAGAATAGAGCCAGACTCGTCATCATCAACAGAAGAAGCATGTACAGGCTTCGCAGCTGCCGACGGCTGCGAAACAGCGCCCAGTAGGTATCGGCGGCAGCGCGGAGATTGGTCATCGTGTCGGCCATCCCATGTGGCATCGGAAGACCCACAACCACAATGATTCCCTGCTTCGCCGTCGCTGTGCCCAGAGCGTAATCAGTGTCTCCCACACTGAAGACAGGAGCATCGCTACGACGCGCCGCAGTAAGAATCGCCTCTTCCTTCGGTCCGTTCACCGCCGTCGGCGGTGCTGCCGGAGATCCCTTCGCCGTCGCGCTGTTCGCTCCCGCCTCTGGAACCCATGGCTTAACGAGGGTTACGGAACCTTCCCCCCTGGGAACCTGAAACGAGGCCACGGGCTGCTGGTCCCGGTAGACCACCGCAAACCCGCTCTGGAGCGTGATCTCATGCCGGTGCAGAACCGCCTGCATCTCATTCGAGTAGCGAGGTGAACTCCCGATCTTTGCGCCGAGATCCGGCAGCGTCGTCGCAATGGACTCGGCCTCTGCCCTCGCGTTCGCCGTTGTGTACCGGGCCAGCTCGAACGCCATGCTGTTGCTTGCGTCTCGCATCTCCGTCACCGGCTGCGAGAACCACCGCTCCACCGCGCGGTTCAATAGCAGATAGCTGAACGCGAACATGAAGGAGATCGGCAGCAGGCTTACCAGCACGGCTCCCCACAGCATCCGCGTGCGCAGCCTCGTCCCCATCACACGACTGCGCTGGTCCGCATACAGCTTCAATACGTTGCGGACCAACATCACCAGAACCGCAACGAACAGAAGAAACGCGACGATCGAGAGCCCGGTATAGATGAAGATCTGGCCGGTCGTCTCCGGATCGAGGAATCGCTGGTTAAACGCATTCAGGGCCGCCAGAGCGGCCAGCAACACAAGCAGGCAGGTTCCCAGCGCGATGCTCAGTACCTTCCGCTTGTTATCCTTCATCGTTCCCTCCGGCTAGACGAGCTCTGCGACGCTCTTCCACTCCCGCTTCTGCGCCGCTGCAACCGCCTCATAGGTCAACACACCATCATAGGTGTTCACGCCCTCGGCGATTCCCCTATCTTCCTGAATCGCGGCCTTGGCTCCCATCTTTGCCAGCTTCGATACATAGGGGAAAGTTGCGTTCGTCAGTGCCAGAGTAGACGTGTTCGGAACCGCAGCGGGCATATTTGTCACGCAGTAATGCACGACGCCGTTGACCTCGTACGCCGGATCGCTATGCGTTGTCGGATGTGCCGTCTCAATGCATCCGCCCTGGTCGATGGCAACGTCCACCACCACAGCACCCTTCTTCATCTTCTCGACCATCGCGCGGGTCACGATCTTAGGAGCCGCCGCTCCTGGAATCAGTACCCCACCAATCAGCAGATCGGCCTCGCGGGTCGCCCGCTCGATGTTGTAGCTGTTGGACGCCATCGTGAAGACACGCCCGTTGAAGATATCGTCCAGCTCTCGCAGCCGGTTCAGGTTCAGGTCGATCAGCGTAACCTTCGCCCCCATTCCCAACGCGATCTTGGCAGCGTTCGTACCCACGATTCCGCCGCCGATGATGCAAACCGAGGCCGGAGGAACCCCCGGAACTCCGCCCAGCAGCAGGCCGCGTCCGCCATGTTCCTTGGTCAGGTACTCCGCTCCCACCTGAACGCTCAGCCGTCCCGCCACCTCGCTCATCGGAGTCAGCAGCGGCAATGCGCCTGCCCGGTCACGAACCGTCTCATAGGCGATTCCCGTGACTTTCTTCTCCAGCAGGGCGTTCGTCAGCGCTTCCAGGGGAGCCAGATGCAGGTAGGTGAACAGCACCAGGCCCTCGCGAAAGTGCCGGTACTCCGTCTCCACCGGCTCTTTAACCTTGACCACCATGTCGGCGAGCCGCCAGACGTCGTACGCCGAGCCCACAATCTCCGCTCCGGCGTTCTGATACTCCTCATCGGGCATGGCGGAGAGCGCTCCCGCCTTCTGCTCTACAAGGACCTTATGGCCCGCCTCTACCAGGGCCTTTACTCCCGCAGGGGTAACCCCAACGCGGCTCTCATGGTCCTTTACTTCCTTCGGTACACCGATGATCATCTCTTGTCTTTCCTCACGGCGACTTTCGTTACGCCTGCTTCAATTGTAGCGATTGCACACAGAGACTGCTCTCCGGTCGCGTACACTGGCTCTACAACGACACCGGACGCGGCTCCGAGCTTCGGAGAGGCCGATCTATCCTCTATCCCGAATTGGGAGTAGAGTTTCTTTCTCCACACCGTCAGCGGCCTAGCTTAGCCGTACAATAAAAACCATATCCGACCCAGGACAAGATCCTTCGATGTCTTCGAACTCCTTTCAGACCCGCTACTCGCGCATCCACAACATGCGGTCGCTCTTCAGCCTCTTTTCCAGTGATCTAGCCATCGACCTTGGAACTGCGAACACCCTCGTCTTCGCTCACAACAAGGGCATCATCGTAAATGAGCCCTCCATCATCGCGGTCAACAAGGTCACCAACGAGGTGGAGGCCGTCGGCAAGGAAGCCAAGGAGATGCTCGGGCGCACCCCCGGCAACATCGTGGCCATCAAGCCGATGAAGGACGGCGTCATCGCCGACTTCCGCCACACCGAAAAGATGCTGAACTACTTCATTCAGAAGGCGCATAACCGGAAGATGATGGTTCATCCCCGCATCGTCATCGGCGTGCCGTCCGAGATCACACAGGTGGAAAAGCGCGCCGTTATGGACTCCGCCTATCGCGCCAAGGCCTCCGAGGTCCACCTCGTTGAGCAGGCCATGGTCGCCGCCATCGGCGCCGGTCTTCCCATCACCGAACCCGGCGGAAACATGGTCGTCGATATCGGCGGCGGAACCACCGACATCGCCGTCATCTCGCTGGCCGGAATCGTCTACTCCCGCTCGGTCCGCATGGCCGGAAACCAGATGGACGAGGCGGTCATCACCTACCTCAAGCGCAAGTACAACCTGCTGATCGGCGAGCGCACCGGCGAGCAGATCAAGATGCAGCTCGGCTCCGCCTACCCGCTCGACAAGCCTCTCTCCATGGAGGTCAAGGGCCGCAATCTCATCGAGGGTGTCCCCAAGACCATCACCATCGACGACTCCGAGATCCGCGAAGCTCTCTCCGAGTGCATCTCAACCATCATCAATGCCATCCGTGTCGCCCTTGAGCGCACCCCGCCGGAGCTCTCCGCAGACATCTCCGACCGCGGCATCGTGCTCACCGGTGGTGGCGCGCTTATCAAGAACCTCGACAAGCGCATCCGCGAGGAGACGGGTCTCCCGGTCTCCATCGCCGACGATCCGCTGGCCTCGGTCGTGCTGGGAACCGGAAAGATGCTCTCCGATTTCAACCTCCTGCGCAAGATCTCCATCGACTAATCCATCGATCTATCCATACGAAAAGGCCCGGCCTCCGCCGGGCTTTTCTCTTGCGCCGCCTCCTCTCTGCCGGTTGCCTGGAAGCTCCCGTATGTGCTGCTCCTGCCTCAGTTACAACAGAACGACAAAGTAGCGAAGAGCAAATGACTTGAGCGAGATGCCGGTATGACAACTGCACCAATGCGGCTGGATAGGCTCACTTCAGATTGCGGTTCGAGGCCAACGACACTACGCCGCGCCTCAAATGCAGCCGCCTTCCAGGAGCCCTAATCATGTTGAATCCAGAGAGTCCGTGCTTCTCCACAAGAGATTGCAGACGCTCACCGCGGTCACGGTTTACGATCCGCTTTGCTTCTTTGCTTGCCACCTTCACTGCTCTTCTTCTCCCCGCGTCGGCGCTTGCCCAGACCAGTGCCTATGTTCAGAAAAACATCATCTCCGACGGATCCGTTCCCGCTCAGCAGACCGACCCCACCCTCATCAATCCCTGGGGCGTCTCCATCGGGCAGGAGTTCTGGATCGACACAGCAGGTACAGGATTCTCCCTCGTTGACGACGCCAGCGGAAACAAGTCCTTCGCCGTCTCCATTCCTCCAGCCTCTTCCGCGGAACCCCACGGCGTACCAGCCGGAACCGTATTCAACGCTGACACAAGCATCTTCGATATTCCCGGCAAGGGTTCAGCAACCTTCCTCTTCGGCAACCTCGACGGCACCATCGCCGCGTGGAACAGCAGCACGGCTCAGGCTGTCACCGTCGCCGACAACTCCTCGGCAAAGGCGTCCTATACCGACATCGCCGTCGTAAAGAACACCACCGGCACCTTCCTGCTTGCCGCTAACTTCGCAGGCGGCAAGGTCGATGTCTTCGACAGCAGCTTCTCCTCCTCGCACCTGGCGGGCAATTTCTCTGACCCGGACCTTCCCGGAGGCTTTGCTCCGTTCGGCATTCATACCATCGGCAACAACGTCTTCGTCACCTATGCGCAGATTAACGATCAGGGCCGCGAGAATGTGGGCGCCGGGCTGGGCTATGTCGACGCCTTCGATCTCAACGGCAACTTTGTGAAGAGAGCTGTCAGCCAGGGCGCCCTCAACGCTCCCTGGGGCATGGCGCTGGCTCCTTCGGGCTTCGGCTCGCTGGGCGGCTCGCTGCTTGTCGCTAACTTCGGAGACGGCGTCATCAACGCCTACGATCCCTCCACCTTTGCCCTGAAGGGTCAGGTCACGGATTCGAATGGCGCTCCCATCGCCAACCCCGGCCTGTGGGAGATCGTGTTCGGTGTGGGCAACACTATCGGCACCCCAGCTACCGCTGGCGATCCCAACACCCTGTACTTCGCCGCTGGAATCAACAACGAGACCGGAGGCCTCTTCGGCTCCATCTCCGTGGCTGCGCCAGCCGGTGCGGGCGACTTTACCATCACACCATCGTCCTCCAGCGTCACCATCTCTAATGGCCAGGTCGGCAATCTCTCCCTCAGCCTTGCAGGAACCAACGGCTTCAGCGGAACCGTAACCCTGGCCTGCAGCGGCCTGCCTTCGGGAACAAGCTGCAGCTTCAGCCCGGCCTCCGTCAACGTCTCCGGCACCACACCCACAACTGTCGGTGTCTCGGTTGCCTCGGGAGCAGCGACCCCCACTCCCGCGCCTGCCCCTGCTCCTCCTTCCAACCCGTACACCACCGCCGCTCTGCGTCATCACAGCCGAGCTGTGTTCGCCAGCCTGCTTCCCCTCGGTCTGCTTGGATTTGCCGGTATCCGAAGACGTGCCGGATCTCTGCGCGGCATGGTCCTCGTCCTCTTCTGCATGTTGACCATTGGAGCCATGACAGGCTGCAGTGGCGGAATGAACGGAGCAGCCACACCGGCAGCGCCAACCTCCTCGTCACCCGCACCCAGCGCTCCTGCATCGACAACATCGCAGGTCACTATTACGGCGACATCCGGCTCGCTGTCGCACAGCGTTACCTTCAGCCTGACCTCAAATTAACTTCGTCACCTAAATTCCAATGGCCGCTGCAGAACTATGCAGCGGCATTCTTTTACCTTCAGGCTAGTCAGCCAGACTCACTCGCAGGCGGTCGATTCTGCGGTCCGTCGACGCCAGAACCTCCATCCGCAGACCATCCTGCTCCACAATCTCCCCCGGTGCGGGGATATGACCCGCCATCTCTGAGACAAGCCCTCCCAGGGTCGTCGACTCGTACTCCTCCGAAAGCAGAGAAAAGCCCTTCTCCTCTTCCTCGGTCTCCGTCTCCTCGTGGCTCTCACCATCCTCCGCAGGCCGGCTCGTCGCCTGTTCAATCTGGTCGGCGAACAGCTCCCGCAGCCGCGAGACCTCGAAGTTGCCGGGAACGATATACGATCCATCGGCTTCGCGCACAGGAGACTCGTCAGGCTCAGACTCATCATGCTCGTCCGCGATATCGCCGACGATGGTCTCCAGCAGGTCCTCAATCGTTACCAGGCCTGACACGCCACCGTATTCGTCGATCACGATACGCATGTGCTGCTTCTCGCGCTGCATCTCTCGCAGAAGCTCCGCAACCATCTTGGTCTCCGGTACAAATGCCGCCGGTCTCTGAATCTGCGCAACCGTACGCGTTCCGGCCTCGATGTCCAAAACCTTCAGCAGATCGTGCGCAAAGGCGATCCCGGTCACGTGATCCAGCGATCCTGAATACACTGGAACGCGCGAGAAGGCGTGCTCATTAATCTCGGCTGTAAATTCCTTCAGCGTAAGACTTCCCTGAACAGCAAAGATCTCCGGCCGAGGCGTCATGACCTCGCGCACCACCTTGTCGCCGAACTCGATCACGGAACGTACCAGCTCGCGATCCGCCCCTTCAAGAATTCCTTCCTCTTCTCCAGCCTCCAGCAAGGCCTCCATCGCCTCGGACGGGCGCTCTTCCTCGGTCTTATCTTCCGGTTCGGCCAGGGCCGCAATGGAGAGCAGAAGCTGCAACACGATGGTGATCGGCAGGATCAGATAGAAGGAGGCCTGCAGGAGAATCCTGATCCGCCGAACCCAAATCCCCTCCGTCCTCGCAAAGAGAATCTGTGGGATCAAGCGGTCGAAGACCAGAATCAGCAGGACGAGTTCCGCCACCGCACGCGCTACCTCTCCGCGGCTCGGAATCGTGATTACCCCGTTCGTGACCTGGTAAAGATGCAGTCCCCAGAACAGCGCCATCGCCGCCAGCAGCAACTGGCGAAGGACCGAGGCCGAGAGAGCAATCGACTCGCGGCCCAGGCGCAGCCGTGGCTCGATCATCGCCTCCCAGGAGTCGATATTGTCCTGATACTCACGAGCAAGGAATTTGCCCATCTCCGAGTACACGCGATCGGCATAGGCTGCCAGCGCCAGCATGATCAGGAGCCCAATAAGCGTAAGAGAGTAAGCCAGATTCACAAGGTTCATGACCTGAGTCTCCCCGGCGCTCTCTTCTTTCGAACCGTGGGCTGCAAGGTTCGTTCGATCAGAGTAGATGGGAGCCTCAGCTCTCTTCGCAGCTCTGCCTCGCGCTCTGCCATCTCTCCCGAATCGACCTCGTGATCCATTCCGGCCAGATGGAGCAGGCCATGCAGCAAGAGAATTCGAACCTCCACACTCAAAGTGTGACCGAAGCTCTCCGCCTGCCGCGCGGCTGTATCCAACGAGATCGCAAGGTCTCCCGCATGCTCGGAGGCAATCTCTTCCGGAGTCGGAAAACTCAATACATCGGTGGCCTTATTTTTTCCGCGAAAGGTCCGGTTCAGCCGTCGAATCTCGGCGTCCGAGGTCAGCAGCACATCGACTTCACCGGCAAGTCCAACTGCTTCGCGCGCACGGCGAAGAAAACGCGTGAGCCCGGCCTTCGCCGGCGCCAGCGAATTGGAGCCGCTACTTGGGGGTTCGATGGTGATCATCGCTCGAGATTACTCAACATACCAATGACAGGGCGGCGGAGCATCCCTTCGCTCCGCCCCTCGAGTCGATAGTACCTTAGAGGATCGCCCACTACTGCGGCTTCGCCACAGGTTTGCTCTTGTTTCCAGCCATCGCCGGCTCCGCAAGCACCGATTCTCCAATCGATAGTGGAAGCTCCTGCTGAGCGCGACCATAGCTGTCGTAGGCCCGTACGATCCGCTGCACCAGATGATGACGCACCACATCGGTATCTTCAAAGTGACAGAACCGTATGCCCTCCACCCCGTCGAGCACCTGGAGCGCCTCCAGCAGACCGGACTTCTTCGGATTGGGAAGATCGGTCTGAGTGAGGTCGCCCGTGATGACCGCCTTCGAGTTGTTCCCCAGACGGGTAACGAACATCTTCATCTGTTCGGTCGTCGTATTCTGCGCCTCGTCCATGATGATGAAGGCGTCGTTAAGAGTACGCCCGCGCATGAAGGCCAGCGGTGCCACCTCGATGACATTCGTCTCCAGCATCTTGTCGACCTTCGGTGGATCGAGAAGATCGTACAGCGCGTCGTACAGAGGACGAAGATAAGGATCAACCTTCTCCTGCAGCGAGCCTGGCAGGAAGCCAAGACGCTCGCCCGCTTCCACCGCCGGACGAACCAGGATGATGCGGCTCACCTTCTTCGCCAACAGCGCCGAGACCCCCATCGCCACGGCGAGGTACGTCTTTCCGGTTCCCGCGGGTCCCAGACCGAAGACCATGTCGCTTTGCTCGATCGCCTCGACATAGCGCCTCTGGTTGATCGAGCGCGGTTGCACCATTCGCTTTGCTCCGGCCGAACGCTGCTTGCCCGAGTCCATCAGCGACTTCAGCGTCGCGGAGGGATCGGCCAGAATCATCTTGAGCATCCCGCGAAGCTCCCCGTTATGCAGATTCACTCCTGCCTTACGTAAGGCCTCGAAGTCGGCAAAGACACGCTCCACCCGGGCGACGCTATCAGCGCTACCGGTTACGTGAATCGCGTCCGACCTGAGGTCGATGGTCACGTGCAGCCCGTCTTCTAACAGGCGTAGGTTTTCGTCGTGGGTTCCGTAGAGCGGCTCGATACCTGGGGTGATCTCGATAGCTTGTTTGATCAAGTGTGGATCTGACCTCCGTCAGAGACAGCAGGGTTATCTACTTCATTGGATACACAGAGGGTGGAAGAGGTTGCGGTTCGGTCAAAACGCGCAGAATAGATCGTCGATTCAGGGGTTGCGACCGGGTTGGCGAAGTTTGCCAATCGAGTGCCGAAGATGGGCACAGACTAGCTCCGCTTCCCTGCCTCGTCAAGCGTTCTATACAAAATGAATGAATCTAAAGGGATAACCGGGATCCTCGCAGGAGGGCGGGACCGTTCGAATCCTTCCTCTTTCAGGTTGACCCAGGCCATGATTTTCTCTAGACTTAGAGATTGCAGGGGATCGGTCAGGCTGTGTTTCTGGCCAGCCTGAGGCCTGCATCCCAATTCCCCGATAAAGTTCCGGGTTAGAGAAAGAGTTTAGAAATGGCAAATCATGTTTCGTCCCTGAAACGCGCACGTCAGACAGAGACCAAGACTGCGATCAATCGCGCCAACAAGAGCAAGCTCCGTGGAACCCTGCGCACACTGCGCGAGGCCATCGCCAAGGGTGATGCCAAGACCCTCGGCGCAGCTTACAGCGCCACGGTTTCTGTCCTCGACAAGAGCGTCCAGAAGGGTGTGATCCACAAGAACACCGCCAGCCGCTACAAGTCCCGCCTGAATGCTCGCGTGAAGGCTGTAGTTGCTCCGGCCAAGGTCGCCTAAAAAATTTAGCGAAATAGAAATCTACATTGAATAAGCCAGCTCCGATGAGCTGGCTTATTCGTTTTTGGAATCCCGTCGGGAAGCGCTGTCTCCCCTGCTCTCTCCGGGAGCATAGAGCGTCGGCGGTTTCCGTCGCTGCTCCGGTTGCTCCGCCGCCGAGGGCGTCTCGGTCTCCTGAGCGGGCTTTCCTGTACTCTCGCCCGATCGGGCATCCGCCGGAGCCGGTGCCGGCGTCGGGGCCTGACTTGCATTTGAAGCAGGAGTATCCGGGACAGCAGCCGGGGAAGAACCGGTCGACTCTCCCTCGCTCGAGGTAGAAGTCAGGGACAGAGCCGGGTCTCCATCGATCTGTGGGGCCGAGGCCTCGGCCATCTGCACCGCCTCGCGTTCCTTAGGAGTCAGGGGAGGCAGTTTATATACCTCTATCGTCTGATCCCGAACTACCGCCAGGTTCATCCCATCCGGCGCAAGGGCAAAGTTCTGCCCCGCCCGGGCTATTGGCGAAGCATCGACACGCAACAGCTGGCGTCCGCTGTCGGTCTGATACACAACGATGCTCTGCCCCTCAAACAGCTCGGGAGACATCGCCTCGCTGTCCACAAAGGACGATCGGGTCAACACGCGGCTCAAAGCAAAACGACCTGCCTTGGAAGCATAGGCAAAGGTCGGGGACACATAGCTCTCCGTCATGCTCTGCTCCCACATCTCCTCACCGCGCAGATTAAATGCCCCGACGACCTGGGGCGTGTGGCTGAGATGACATCCGAAGGCGATGAACTCGCTGCGGCTTACCAGCGTCGGCGACGGCCTGCAGGTGGAATCGAAGGCCGCAAGCTCTTTCACTTTTCCGTTGTAACTTTGAAAATTAAAGGCCCAGCGCCGCTGCCCCTGATCGAGGATCGCGACGTAACCGGCAGAATTGGCCGGGATACGACCTGCAACACGGGAGCGCAATGCGCCACCGGGGTGAATATCGATGTCTTCGCCTTCCCGGCCTATCAGACGAAAGAAGT
>Ga0255336_100655_pt1 | contig 44744 bp, 41 predicted proteins | sample MeOH1_35cm_T3_17_FD_189102 | JGI IMG/M metagenome (GOLD analysis project Ga0255336, IMG submission 189102) | Sandy soil microbial communities from University of British Columbia, Vancouver, Canada - MeOH1_35cm_T3_179 | ecosystem: Engineered > Artificial ecosystem > Sand microcosm > Unclassified ...
AGCTCTCGCTGTTTCGATCTCGTCGGCAGTCCAAGGCCCCATAAAAGCACTCCTGAACGACACTAATGCCACGAAATATAGGCTACGAAGATCTATTTTGTGTAACTGTTACTGGATTACAGTCCAGCAAGACCCATTCGGTTGCGAAGGCGATCGCCTACTACCACAGCGCCAATCCGGTCCCGGGCCAGGCGTATCTCGCGCGCTTTGCGCGGCACCTCAACCAGATTCAGGCCGGACTATGAAGCACGCTGTTTCCCGCATCGTTTTCGCCTGCGCCACGCTGTCCGTGGTCGTGGCGTCGCACGCCGCAAACACCGACCCATTCGATTTTGACTACGAGATCGCGGGTGGCATCGCCGAGCGCCCCGCGCTGATCTTCAACGACGGATCCAAAACGTACATCCAACCACGCGCCGGCCAGGTCATCACGGCCACAGGCGGTCATCAGGAAGGGCCGTATGTCGTTGTCGACGGCACACCGGAAACGATCACCTACACAGTCGCCGGACGCGCGGCGAGCGCACGATGGACGAAGGCAAACGCCTTTATCGGTGCCGGTGCGCCCGGCCCGCTCGCATCGTTGCGCGACGACCAGCCCGCTGCGTTCGACGGCTTCACGAATCGACTGGTCCTCATCGGCACGCACGAGTCACTTGAGCCGGTGCGGGTGCTCAAAGGCACGATGCCTGTAGCCGGAGTCGTGAAAGCGCTGGCTCCGCAAGGCTGGACCGGATCGGCGCAGAAAGACGTGGATCTGACTGAAAGCAGCAGCTTCGCCACGCGCTCGGGCGAGAACTGGATGCAGGCGCTGGATCGCCTGATGACGCAATGCGGCCTCTACGCCGACGTGGACTTCACGACGCGTCATATCAGATTGCACCGCGATGCGCCGAAGTCGGGCGCGCTCAACTACGCTGCCGGCCAGAAATCGCAACCGGACGCGATCGCGCAGACAGTTGCATCGCGGGAAGGCACGGCAGCAGATGCGCCGCAAGCCTCGTTGCTCGCGCATTACTTCGGCGCGCAGGCGATCCGCGACGGCGACGACACGCACACGCAGATCCGCTTTGCGGCAAAGCCGGCAACCGAACTGACCTTCCGCACGCTAGATGGGCGCTCGCTGCATCCGAAGTGGGACAACGAAACTGGCGTCATGACTGTCGAGCGAGCCGAACGTATGCTGGTTTCGGACGGTACCCGCACGGTTGAGGTGGGCCGGTCGGCGGGCACGGTCTACGACTTTGACGCGGCCAGTGCTGCCCATCTGGAGACGGTATTCGACCGCGACGGCCAGACCTACTTCAAGTTCGCCGACTCGGTCGTCCAGATCCATGTGAGCGATGTGAAGCACCTCGGCTCCGGCGAGCAGAAGGGGCGTTACTACATGTTCAACGGTACGGCGGATCAGTTCATCGTGACGGCGGACGGCACCACCGTCAACGTCACGCGGCGTCACGACGTGAAGTATTTCGAGCGCCCCGCGGCGGGTGCGCCAGCGACAGCGCCCGCTACAACGGCGGTGGCGAAATCGTGATGAGCCTGACACGTGTCTTCGTCGGTGTCACTGCAGGAGTGTGTGTGTCGCTCGCGCACGCAGACTGCCTGGATGACGCTGCCGCGTACCAGCACATCAACAGTCAACTCGTGCGCGCGATCGCACAGCATGAATCCCGGATGAGAGCCAACGCGGTTCACATGAACAGCGACGGCACTGAAGACATCGGTTTGATGCAGGTGAACTCGAGAGAACTTCCGGGGCTTGCCCGGTATGGAATTCGTCGCGAACACCTCTTTGACGCGTGCGTGAATGCCTACGTTGGCACGTGGATTCTTGCGCGAAAGATCAGGCGGTTCGGACCCACCTGGAAAGCCGTCGGAGCCTACAACGCATCAACGCCGTGGAAGCAGCTGAATTACGCCAACGCCATTAATCGCCGCCTGCAGCGGCTGGGGCATCAACAATGAATGTGACCATCGAACGTAATGACCGGGTGCGCGTGATCGCGCATGTTCTCGCAGCAATGCTATTCCTGGCCGGACCTGCATGGACGCGCGCGGCGACCGACCTCAATCAGTCGCGCGTCGCCGCGCCCGCGGGCGACGGCTGGCAGGTCCTTTCCAGTATTCCGGCTGGCAACGTGTCTGGCCAGCTGCCGCGTGCAACTGCGGGCGCTTCGGCGTTGGCCATTTCTGCCGCGCCCGCGTCGATGGCTGTGGCTCCGGTTGTTCTGCCGGCAGCTACAGCAACTTCCAGCGGTGTGCTCACGTTCTCTGTGTCTCCGGCGGACCGCAATCTGCGCAACGCCCTCGATCGCTGGTTGCAGACGCAGGGCTGGCAACTTGCATGGAAGGTCGACGACGATCTGCCGCTCGAATTCAACGCAACGTTCTCAGGCGACTTCACGTCCGTCCTCACGCAGGTGATGAAGGCCACCAACCATATGCGGGTGCCCACACGCGTATGCCGTCATTCGAACAACGTCATCCGCGTCGTGGCACGCGCGGCCAACTGTCAGGAGTAACCGATGCGCCACGCTTCGATTTTAAAGACTGCGATTGCCGTTGCGTGCTCGCTTGTTATTGCTGGCTGCGCTGTCACGCAGGGCGATGTGAACTCGGCCTACGACGCGGCGAATGGTGCGGCGAGTGCGGCCATGAACAATCTGCCTAGCTCGATGGCACTCGTTGAAGATGTGCCGACAGCGTTCCTCGGCGATCGCCTGGTGCCTGTCGCCTATGAAGCGACGCTGCCGGCGACGTTTCGCGAAAAGCGCATCACGATGCCGGCGAACCTCGACATCAACCAGATCGCTAACCTCGTTTCCGGCGCGACGGGCTATGCCGTTCACCTGAGCCCCGACGTTTTTGTGCCGCGTAGTTCACTGGTGCCACGTGAGGGTGCCTCGTCCACATCGGGCGGCGGCGCCGGCGGCAGCAGTTATGAAAAGCCGGTCTATGCGCAGGTCTTCGACGGATCGGCGGGCGAGTACCTGACCCGGATGACGCAGGATCTCGGCCTGGACTGGTCGTTCGATGGTTCGACGATCAATATCACGCGCTTTGTGACGCGCATGTACCAGATTGCCGCGATCCCGGGCAAGGTCTCCATCAAGTCGACCATGTCCAAGGGCATGGACACGTCCACCGGCAATCAGGCGAACGGCAGCGGTGGAGGCGGAAGCGGTGACACGGGCTCGTTCTCCGCGCAGACTTCGACAGGTCGTCAGGGTGAGTTCGACCAGATCCAGTCGATCACGGACGCGCTGAACAAGCTGCGCTCGCCGATGGGCCGGGTCAATGTCAATCCCCAGAGCCGACTGGTGATGGTGCACGACACACGGGAAGCCGCCGATGCGATGGGCAAGCTGCTCGCACAGGAAAACGCGGTATCCACGCGTCAGGTCGCGATCCGGGTGCGCACGTTGCAGATTGCGCTGAACCGCGGCAGCCAGGCGGGTGCGAATGCCGATGTTGTGTTCAATGCGATCCAGGGCGGCCTTGCAAAGTACGCGATCAGCTTTGCCTCGCCCACGTCGCTGTCGTCCGGTGGCGGCACGCTTGGCATGTCGGTGCTGCGCCCGAACGCGCCGTTCTCCGGTACCAACGCTGTCATCAACGCGCTGAACCAGTACGGCCGCACGGTACAGGACAACACGCAGACCAAGCTGACGCTGAATGGCCTGCCTGTGTCGATCGCGTCGTTCCAGAGCGACGACTACCTGCGATCGACGACGTCGTCCGCAGGCAGCCTGACCGCAACGTCCGGTGGCGTCCCCGGCCTGAATCCGGGCACCGTGACGACCGGCGACTTCGTGAACATCCTGCCCTCGGTGAACGATCACAACCAGATCGTGCTGGCTTACTGGAGCGACAGTTCGAAGCTGAACGGCCCCTTCAGCGAGAAGTCGGTCGGCTCCGGCCAGACCCAGCAGACGATCCAGCTCGCACATACGGTGGGCAGCAAGGACGATCAGATCGTCGCGCTCTCGGACGGACAGACCGTTGTGCTGTACGGGGAGATGACCGACCACGCCGACAGCACGACCAATGGTGGCATCGCGGGTATCACCGGGCTCTGGAACAAGGCAAAGACCTTCCAGGTCATCATGCTGACGGCTTCGGTCGTCCCGTCGATGTGAGCAGCGGCATGCACATTACCGAACCACTGCCGCGCGAAAAGAACGCGCGTCTCGTCTTCGGACTGGAGTGGCGCGCTTATCCATTGCGTCAGATGCGGGCCGAACGCCGTCGCTATGCCGATGATTTCGGCGCGACCCATTACGTCGAATACAGGATCGGGAAGGACGTCATCGGTGGCTTCTGTGCGCCGGAGATGGTGGAGATCAAGGGCGCGAAACTGTACTCGGCTGCCGCGCGCATCGCCCAGCATGACCGTGTGAAGGACAAAGCCGCCGTGGTCGTTCTGCTACAGGACGATCAGCGCGTGCACGTGGTCTTCGTTGTGCGCGGTGTCGTGCGCAGCGATGAGGTGCTCACGGTGCTGCAGGCGCAGGACAGAAAGCTTGCCATCGAGCAGGAATGTCTGAAGCTGAACCTCCCGCTCACGACGCTCGGCTCTGGTCCGGCTGTAGGCGATGTTGACGAGAACTTTGGTGCGGCAGCGTTACTCGATGCGCGCAGAACCGCCCGGGTCGGCAAGGTCCCGGCCAGCGTTCCAACGATTGTGCCGGTCTTCGTCATCGGTGCCGCGCTCGTTTTCGGCGGGATGCAACTGGCCGACATCCTCAATCCGCCTGCGCCGCCCGCACCACGCGAACCGTCGTTCGAAGAAAAGTACGCGGCGGCTGTGCAGCAGACGTTTGCCGCAAAGATGCCGCGCGCAAATCTGCTCGCGCCGGCTCTGCTTGCGATGCTTGGTAACAGCGAGACGGTCGTCGCGGGCTGGGTGTTCGAAAAGGTGGTGTGCGGCACACAAGGCTATTGCGCGGAGACCCTGCGCCGGTACGGCGGCAGCTTCGATGATCTTCGCCAGGCGGCCCCTGAGGCGATGCGCCCGCTGCATTTTGATGCCGACGGTCTGCATGCGGGAGCGCGCGGCCCCCAGATTCCTGCCGTCGCATTCGTGACTGCCAGGGACCAGCGCACGTGGCTCACGGAACAGGGGTTGATCGACGCCCTGCAGACACCGCCACAACAGCTTTCCGCAAAACCGTTCGAGCTCGACAGCTACGGCTACACCGTGCACCTCGATCCCCCAAAGCCGCTTCTCGCGGTCCCGATGGGCACGACCGATTCCCGCCCGGCGCAGATGATCCGCGTGGGCGAATGGACGATCAACGGCTACCGATGGCAGTCGCCATTACTGGCCAGGCTTCCGTCGAACATGACGCTGGACACGATGACCGTCGAACTGAAGCTGGGCGAACCTGGCGCGAGCAGATCACAAACCGGCGGGACAAACGTCCAGAACGGTATCCATTTCACAGCGAAGGGCAAATACTATGTTCTCAACTAAAAGCCTGCCGGCGCTTGCGTGCGCCCTGGTGCTTGCGTCAGGCGCGGCACATGCCCAGCCGAAAGCGGTGCCGCCACATACGCAAACGGTCAGTTCGCACCTGCCCTCGGCAGATCTTGACCTTGGGGCAGAATCGCCGGCCAGCGGTGCATCCGCGCATGCGGGCGCAGCGTCACAGAGCGCGGCCCCACAGGCCGCGCCGGTCGTCGGCGCGTCGGTGCCAGGGGAATCTCATCTCTCGATCGACGACGCCGACAAGGTCACGCGATCGCAATTGCTGCGCCAACTCGTTGGCGGGGCGAACGTCGGAGCACCGACCGCTAACCCGGCGCTGGTTGTCCCTCAGCCGACTCCGGCTGTAGCCGCCCCGATACCCACGCCTGCGCCCGCACGGGCACGGGCGGAGCCTGTGCGGTTCGTCGGTGCATTCAGCGATATGAGCGGGCCTTCGGTTCTATACGAGTACCGCAACGCATCGTATCCAGCACACGTCGGAGCAAAGCTGCTCAATGGATGGACAGTCACCCGGGTGGATGGTTTTGTTGTCACCGTTGCGGAAGGGACAGGCAAGGGCGCGCGGATGTGGACGGAAACGATAAGCGGGGGCACGCCAGCCCAGGATACACAGCAACCGGCGGTGATCGGGATGGCGGGGCGTGGTTTGCCCGATCTGTCGGGTCCGCTGCCGCCGTCTATGCCTCTTTCCGCTGTTGGCCGGTAATTCAGGGACGCTAATCATGAGCATGTTTTCTGGAATTGAAAAGAATGAGCCGTCCACGGGCGGCATCTTCGGTCGCTTCCGCGCATTTCGGGCGGGCTTCTCGGAGGACTCCGCTTCGTCCATGCCGATCGCCGGCTCGGAGAAACTGGACTCCGGCGACCGTGAGCCGCGGTTCACGGGCAAAAGCACCAGGGTAAAAGCCGAACCAGTCGAGACAAAGCCCGGGCAGCCGATGACCCTCGGCATGCGACTGCGATCGGCCGACATCAGTGACGTCGACGTGCACGATGACGACGAGTTGCATGGTCGATCGTCTGTGCCGGAACTCAATGCGTTTTCGGAGCGGGGCGAACAGGCGGAAAAGGACGCTGGCGAGCGACCGGCCGAAACCGTCAATCCATCAGTAGCATCAGTATGTACCGCTGCTGGTGAGACCGGATTCGCAGAGGACGCGCAGCGCCCGATGGCGACCGAGGCTCAGCAGGTCGCGACTGCGGGAACGCCCGTAGAAGATGTAGTGGATGCCAACGCGTCGCGAGCCGGCGAAGTTCACGAGGCTCACGCGGATTCCACCCCGGTCGTGGAACTGGGTGAAGAGTACTTCGCTCCTGGACTGCCTCAGTTGGCCTCGGCCGAGGCTCTCCTGTTCAAGCGAATCCTGAGTGAACGTGGCGCTGACGCGACCTTGCGCATCACTGACGCCGCTCGCGGTGAGTTCGTGGCCGTAGAGGTCCAGGCGGGCATGGCGATTGTCGTCACGACGCAATCGTTTCACGAGTCCGCACTTTATCCGACTTACCTGAAGGATCTCGAGCGCGCTGACATCAAGGTGCATGAAGAGATGGTCGCCGACGCGGCGGTCATCGCCGCGATCTACGCGCGCGAGCGAAACCGGTCGGCGGCCATCATCCCGGAAACGTCGCGCGCAATCGGAACGTTTCGCGATGTGTCGGAAGCTGCCCATGAATACGGCGCTGGCGATGTTCACTACGAGTACCGCGACTTCAACGACGATGTCGAAGTGCGTTTTCGCGTGAACGGTGACCTCTACACGTATCGCAAACTGTCGAAGTCGCTGGTGCGTCGCGCCCTGTCTGCCTCCTATCAGGATCTCGTCGCACGCAACACGAATTCGGGTGAGACATTCCAGCCGAGCGCGCCTCAGTCGGCCATGATCCCGCTCGTCGTCAACACGGACATTCTGAACATCCGCTGGCAGAGTTCACCGGTCGTCGGCGGCTTCGATGTGGCGTTGCGCCTGCTCGACGGCAACTTCCGGAACCTGAAGCTGTTGATGCCGGAACAGATGGGCCTTACACGCAGCCAGTTGAAGATCCTCGGCTCACTGTGCAACGTGAGTGGCGGGGTATCGATCTTCACGGGTGAGACCGGATCAGCCAAGTCGACGCTGCTGCGCGCGCTCTCGTACATGCTCTCGTCGCGCGATTTGCGCAAACAGTATGTCGTGAGCGAACCATCCGAATTTCCGCATCCCTGGCTTTCGGAAATCTCGATACCGCGCCGGCCGGACGAATCCGATGATGACGCGAGCCGCAAAGGGGCCGAGGTGATCCGCACGCTGATGCGGATGGACCCGGATGACCTGACCGTCAATGAGATCCGTGACCGCGTGATGGCGGCACTGGTGGCGGAACTGGTGCTGACCGGTCACCCGGTCAGAACGACCCTGCATGCCGACAGCGCAATTGGCGCATTCATGCGGCTCGCAGGCGGACGTCTGCAGCTGCCGATGGATGAAGTGTCGTCGGAAAAGTTCGTCAACGCCGTCGCCAACCAGAAGCTGATTCCGTTGCTGTGTCCGCACTGCAAGGTGCCGGCGCGCGACGTGTTGACGCCGCATCAGGTCCAGACGCTCGAGACGAAGTTCGGTCTCGACACGTCGACGATGGCATGCCGCGATGACGCTGGCTGCGAGCACTGCCGGCTCAAAGGCCTCTTCACGCGGGCGGGGAAGGTGGCAGCAGGCACGAAAGGCCAGACGCTCGCCATGGAGATCTTCCGGCCGACGCTGGAGTTTCTCGACTTGGTGGCGGTGCGCGACTGGCGTCGTGCAGAGAAGGTGTGGCGCTCGACCCGCGCGTCCGGCTTCGCTGATGACGACATGACCGGCAAGACGATCTACGAGCACGCGCTTTACAAGGCGTCGCAGGGAATCATCGACCCGCGTTTCATCGATACTGCGATGCGCTCTTTCGACGACTACAGGATTTACGCAGACCGTGACGGGAGGATGCCATCGTGATGAAGGGACTGGTTTACGCGCTCTTCATGATGCTGCCGCAGAAGGAGCGCATGCGCGTGGCAACGTGGCGATTCAGCAAGCTGCGCGAAAATTTTTACCGTGAAACGCGGCTCGATGTGGCCGCCAAAGGGCTGCGCAACAGGGAGACGCTGCTTGAGCGGCTTACGACGCTCGAGAAGCGTCACCGCGACCGCAAGGGCCTCGCGTGGCCTGTGTTTCAGGCGATCGCCAAACGGATGGTGGCGGGCGATAACTTCGCGAATGCGATGAGGCCATACATCCCGACCGATGAGTACGCGCTGCTGGAAATCGCCGGCGCATCGACCCAACAGGACGCAGCCGTGCGAGGCCTCGAGCTCGCGGAAATGGCGGCCAACGCGAAGGCTGTGCTTGCGACCACAACGTCGTTGCAGATGGCGTATCCGGCGCTGCTCATTGTCTACATGTACCTGTACGCGATGCTCTTCGGCGGCACCATCTTTCCGGCCGTCGCCGACACAAAGCCGGTCTCCGAATGGTCGCCGTTTGCGCAGGCCCTGTATGCGTTCGACTCGTTCGCCTACCACTACTGGTGGTTGAGCGGCTCGATCGTCGGCGGCCTCGTCTTCGGGTATTTCCACACGCTCAGGCGCTGGACCGGCCATCTGCGCAACCGCATCGATGCGATGCCGCTGATGTGGCGCAATCGTCGTGATCTGCGCGCCGCTTTGCTGATCGTCTCGCTAGCAGGCCTTTTCGACTCGAACCTGACGCTTCGCGCGTCGCTCGACCGGCTCACGAAGACAGCAGATCCGTGGCTCAAATGGCATCTGGTCCGCATGGGCCGCAGGCTCACCCAGCATCCCGACAAAACGATGCGCGCGCTGGACACGGGAATCTTTTCCGAGACGGTGATGGACACCATTGCCGACGCTGCGGGCCGTGACCAGTTCGTGCAGGCCATCAAGTCGCTCGGACGCAATTCGCTTGACCGCGTGGTAGCGACTGTCCGGCGCAACGCGCGGATTACCCATTACGTGCTGCTGGGATTTGCCGTCGCCCTGTTTTTCATTTTCGGCATCGGGTCGTATGTCGCGACCGGTGCTGTCAGCTTCGACTCGTCATCGTCTGCTGGCGCCAATTACTGAGGAAAGAAAGAAATGAACAAGAACACCGCGATTCTCAAAACCAACCCTTCCATGCCTGCTGCCCTGCCGGCGCTGGCCGACCGGAAGTCGGCGTTCATCAGAATGGCACGGCGTCGTCGGCAGTCGGGTGAACTGTCGCTCATCGAAGGCGCGGCCGTCATGGCGGGCGCGGCGCTGCTCGCGCTTGTCGTGTATCAGGGCCGCGGATTCGTGATGGATCGTATCCACGCGCATCAGTTCAAGAGCGAGGCACAACTCTTTCGCAGCGGCATCCAGGACGCCACTTCGAGCGATGTGGACTTCTCCGGTGAGACCCAGCAGAGCCTTGCGAAGAACCACGCGTTCGACTCGGCGAATTCGCGCGTGAACACGTCGACGGGCGCGCTCACAGGTATTTTCGGGGGTGCGGTGACCGCTGTCCCAGGCACAATCTCGTCAACTGACGACGCCATGATCGTGACCTACCCGGTGCCGAGCACGGTTTGTTCGCTGTCGATCGGCGCGGTGGCGGGCGCTTACGCGAAGGTGACCGTCAATGGGACGACCATCGCCGACGCGAACACCGCATTCAACGGGGCGACGGCCGGCACCGTGTGCAGTTCGGCGGGGGCGACGGCCAGCATTGGCATGTACGCCACGCACAACAATTAAGGACGCTGGGCATGTTCAGCATCGTTGAGATGGTGGTTGTGCTGGTGGCTGCCGCATTGATGACGGTCGTCGGCATCAAGGAAGATGCCGCGAAGCGGCGGTTACAGGTGCTGACGGCAGAAGGGCAGAATGAGGCGGTCATCAACGCAGCGCTCGGCAATTGGGTGACCAAGAATTACGCGACGCTCACGCAGAACGGCCCGGTGGATGTCGTGCCCGCCACCGAGCTGCCCACGCTCAATCAGCTGTTCACGCAGGGTAACCTCCAGCAGCCGCACGCCAACGGTCCGTTCTGGGGTGGCGTGTACGTTCTGAGCATGAGCGTCGGTCCATCGACCTGTTCGGTGAGTGCGGGTGATTGCCATGTCACCTACGTCCTGTACCCGTCAATGCCATTAACCCGTGGTGGCAATCCCGACGTGATCGGCGCTTCGATCATCGCGCAGGCTGGCGGCAACGCCTTCGGCTTCTCCAAATTGCCGAATCCCGGGACCATAACAGGGCTTAACGGTTCGTGGAACGCGACCAATCCGCTGCCGGGCAGTCCAGGTGGTGCTGTTCTCGCGACGAACGGCCCGGCTTCGGATGGCAACTCGGTCTACATCCGGCGCGATGGCGCGTTGACCTGGACCGGCGACCAGAACGTCAACCACGTCAGCCTCCACAACGTCCATAACCTCGACGCAGAGGGAACAGTCAGCGCCGCCAATGTCGGAGCGACCGGAGCAGTAGCCGCGAGCGGCGCGGTTTCAGCAGGGACGACGGTTAGCGCCGGCACAACTGTTACGACGGGAAATGTGGGGTGGCCCCGCGTGGCGTGCCCGAATGTCAGTGCGATGACCGGCGCGAGCGACAACTCGGGTCTCATGCTGTCGTGTCAGAACGTATCGGGCGTCCTGCAGTGGATGCCGGTCGGCGGTCCGAAGCTGTGGTACGGCTACACGCAAATTCCTAACGGCAACGGCACTTTTGTGCCGAATCCTAACTGCCCTGCGGGCGGGACGCCGCAACTCGTCGTCTCCGGGCAGAGCATGTACACCGATCCGACTGCGGTGATCAATTATCCGACGGCGGGCACGGGGCCGTGGACGGTCTACATCACGGATGGGTCAGGGTCGGTCATTCAAGGGACGGCCGTCGCTGTCAGCTACTGCACCTATTGAGGGGAGTGAAATGAGGTTCGTCAGTATCTTTGTCAGAATAACTCTGATAGTTGGCGTGTTTCTGACCGGCAGTGACGCATTCGCGGGGCCAGTGAGGTGTTCCGTGAACAACCAGGATTCGACGTGCGTTGGGCACCTTACGACGGCATGGCAAACGGCGCCCACGTGCCCTGCTCAGGCGGGCTGGACGACGGTGGCGTCGGCGCAATGGATCGGTTCGCAATATTCGGCGCCGCAATGCAACTACCAGGCACCGCCGCCGTGCCCCCCGGGGAGAGTTGAGGCGGTCCCTCCATCGTGGAACGGCTCGGCTTGGGTGGGACAGGTTTGCCAGATCCCGCCCGCTCCTCAGAACGTCTGTCCGTACGGTTTTGCCAGTGGTCCCGTATGGAATGGCAGCACGTGGATCTATAGTTGCAATTCGGCACCGACAGTAACGTGCGCCAGCGAAGCACAGTCGCAGGGATACACGCTCACCAACGGCTATGGCACATCGGGCCCCTTCACGGGATACTATATAAAATTCGATGGCTCGTATGGCTATGGCACGTACAACAACGTCGAATATGGGGCAACCGGGCCCGTCTGGAGCGACACTTGCGGTAACTCCGGCAACACATACCTGTTGTATTGCCCAGTCACTCGAACGGACGGAAGCGCTCTTGGGCAGCTCACGGGAAATACAACTTCGCCGGGGTCTTCAGCCTGTGGCGGACCAAACTAAATCTGCAACAAAAAAAGCGCCCTCGGGCGCTTTTTTTATCTGCTGCTCCTACCGGGCAAGATTAGCCCACGATGTTGCCGGTTGTGAAGGTGAAGCTGCGCGAGAAAGCAGTGCCGTTCACGGTCCCAACGATCGAAACCGTGTACGTCGTGTTCGGCGACAACGGCGTGCTTGGGTACGCCACGCCCTCATACGCCTGCATGAGCTTGTTCGGGTCTTTCGCCGAATCCAGCAATTTCAGCGTGATGACGGTGCCCGATGTGTCCGTCATTGTGCCGGACTGAAGCAACACGGTGTCTGAAGCGTTGCTCATCACTACAACCGGCGTGCCCCACGATCCTGACGTGTTCGGCGCGGTCGGTGATTCCGCGACGGCCTTGTAAGGAACGCCAGCGGTGCCTTGGCACGGGAAAGTCAGAGGCCCATTGGAGGACAGCTGTAGCATAGACGTGTTGATCAGGCTCAGCGAGCCCCATGCATCCGGGAAGCCGTTCGTCGTCGTCTCATACTCGCCTACGCCCATCGTTGTCACCGGGGTCAGCAGGATCGGAGCGTGATAGACCCCGGAGATCCACTCGTACACAAGGTTCTGGCCGTACTGCGATTCTGAGAGCGTCGACGTGGTGTAGTACTCCCCGCTTACACCGCCGCCGATGACGTTCGACGGAAAGCCGAAGTGGGCCGCGCGTTCGGCGTAACCTACCCCGATGAAGCCTTGTTTCCCGGACGTTTCCGAATCCGTGACGGTATTGTTCAAGCCTAGGTATTGGGCGTGCGCTTGGGCAGCTTGGTCCAGAACAGTGTTTTGCTGGACCGCAGGGAATCCGCATTGCTGCCGGTAAGCATTCACCTGGTTGAACATAGCCAACTGCGCGCTACTGGCCGTGTATTGCGGAGTGGACTGCGTCCCTGTTACCGGGGAACTGGCCGAGCTCGGGGCGCTTGCCGGACTTGCTGCGCCGGCCGAGCTGCTTCCGCCACCACCACCGCCGCCACATGCTGAAAGCGCCACGGCGACAGCGATCGAAACGGCAGTCAGTGCTGCAATATTCTTGTGTTTCATTATTCTGCTTCCTCGATTTTCATATGGCCGTGCCCCTTGCGCGACCTTGATTTCATCTTATCTGGCGCTGAGTAAAGTCAAATCGACGTTCACCGCCGTGTTCCCGTCTGCCACGGCTAATACCGGTAGCCCATTTTCCGGCGTCGACATTTTAGTGATAACGGCAAATACCGGCCGAAGATTAGGCCTTGGCGATAGAGGCCGAAGGGTAGGGGTGTCAACGACGGTTACGCTTGCGTCGTCGATGAAAAATCCTTAGCCCGATGAACGCGACGACGAGCCCGAAGCCAGTCGCTTCGGGGAGAAGTCGGGCGAGTTCCGGCACCAGTCGCCCGGCCATGTAGATTGTGAATAGCGCGATGGCGCCGCGGCCGACCCATGGCTGGGCAAGCAGGGCAACGAAGCGGGAGCGCTGTTCGCTCGCCCACTTGCCATATCCCTCGTTGGTCTTTTCAAGGTCGAAGGCAGTCGCATCGATGGCACGCTCGCTCTGATAGAAGCGTTCATACCGTTCGAAACGACCGTCCCCGCGCCCCTCCAGCCACGCCGCGCTGCTTTCCGGCGCCATGTAGTCGAAGTCGTCCATAAGCCTAGTGAATGCGCCCCGCATGCCAGGCCACTGCGCCAACCGCGTTAGCGATTATCCTGCCGTCTGCCTCGGCGTAATAAGCCCCGGTCTCCGGGTTCTGCCATCCGAATTGCGCATGTCCATCCGCGTCGAAAACAACCAGACCCGCTGGTAGCTCGCGGAGGTTGTTCATGTCAGATGTCTGCACGGCTTCTCCGGGCAGCGCGCTTGCGCGCACTAAGCTGCTGCATACAGGCGGGACAGTGGAAGCGGCTGTGCATCTCGATCCTCGCGTCGGTGTTCGAGACGACATAGTGCGTACCACATCCGCGGCAAGGTGCGACCGTCAGGCGCGTGTCTGCGGCCATCGAGCGGATCAGGTTCCAGCCGCGGTCGGGCATGATGAGCCTGTTGCCGCCAAAGAGGCGATCATAGACATCGTTGGTCGCCAGCAGCGCCTCAGCGGGATTGGCGCCCATGGCTGTCGCTGAACGATACAGCCACGCGTAAACGGTCGCGTGGAGGCGGTGGACCGGCGTCTCGACAAACCATGAGAGCGACGTAGCCGTGTTGCCGCAGGGCGAGCTTTTGCCGTTAATCTCGGAATACCGGATACGCATCTGATGCTGATTCAGGCTGAACAGGTTCGATGCCGTTGAGGCCCGAAGGCCGTATGCCATCATCGCGTACGCGAGCGCTTCGTTTCTCATCCGGCCGAGACGCAATTCACCCCACTGGGCGGCATACGGGAGATTGCCCACGCGGGAGGGCGACGTCAGCATGATCTGGTGGGCGACGCTCTCGTCCGTCAGGGTACTTGCGGTGAACTCGTACCAGAACGTCGGGCTGTCAAAGCGCCAGCGAAAGAGGGGAAGCTCCTTCATGCGCGTCACGGCAAGGTTGAGCTTATGGGTCGGCACCGACATCAGATACTTGGCCAGTTCCGTGGAAATGCCGAGCAGGGGAGCGCTAAGAACGCTCACGCTCAGCACCTGCGTCATCAACGACACGAAGACAACGTTCTGCTGGTTCACTGCATAGGCCAGCAGCGAATCCAGTGGAGGTGTCTTGCGACGCAGTTCATCGACCGCCACGGTTGTCGCGGTGCTGTCCACAAAGCAGCGCCAGTCTTCGACTGACTGCAGGGTCGGCTCTACCATCAGGAATGGAGCGCGCAGAAGGCTTCGCAGGGAAGACTGGTTCAGTTGCAGCTGTTCGATTTCCTTTCGCTCTACGTTGAACACCTCGTTAAAGCGCCCGTCGTGTTTGAGCATCCATTTGAGATGGTCGACGAGATTGAAGTTGACGACCTGAATCTGGTCGATGAGCCAGTCGGGCACGTGGAGCCGGTCGATTGCCCGAAAATTCTCTTTGTTATTCACTGCTTTTCCTTGTTATCTCTCTGTACTGAATGGCCGCGACGTCAGGCGCGAACGGCGGCGACCAATTCCCCGTGAAACTTGCCGACGAGATCGGCAAGGCCGCCTAGCAGGCCCTTGTAGCGCTTGACCGAACCGTCGGCTGTCACTACCAGCTGGGTGCTGTGGTAGTCCTGAATGAACGAGCCGAACTTCTCGATCAGTACCGATACCCGCTTATCGACGGCTTCCATCTGCTGGATTTCGGACTCTTCTTTTGCCCGACGCTCCGCGAGTTCGGCAAGGCGTGCCTTCGCAGCGTCGCATTCGGCCGACACGCGCTTGAGTTCCGTGAGTTTGTCTTCGGTCGCGCTTTCCAGATTCCTGATGGCCTCAGGCGTGACTTCGACCTGCACTTCCTTGATCTGCACCTTCGCGTGTGCATCGGCAAGTTCGCGCGTCTTGTTCGTGACTTCTCGTTCAAGCTTCGCGATTTCACTCTGAAGGCCGCTCGTCGCCTGCTCTGCATTGTTCAGATCGACCATCGTCTTGCGCAAAGACTCCTTGCCCTGCTGCAGTTCCTGGGTCAGGCGCCGGGCCTCGGCCGTCAGTCGTTCGTTGTCGTTGTTGGCGTCGTCGAGCTGGCCATAGATTTCAGCGAGCTGGCTTGTCACGGTTGCGAGAGCGCTGTCCTTTTCGGAGAGGCGGTCCTCGAACTGCGCGATAAGCTTCCGGACGTCGTTCTTGCTCAGATCAGCGTTTTCGCGCTTCGCTTCGATAACCATCGCGACGACATCGTCGTCCTTGTTGACCAGCAACTGCATATCGCTGATCGAGAGCATTTCGACTGCGCCGCTATTCGTGCTGAACCGCTCGTAGCAACGGATATACAGGTAGACGGAATCCCGTTTTTTGCGGAAGGTCGCTTCGAGAAAGCGGTAGACCAGTTCGGCCGCCTTGTTCCGGACCTGCTTTGTGTCGCCGAGGGTGTTCACGAAGTGCGCTTCCACGCGAGTCTTGATGTGATAGAACGAGCCGCCGATGCGCATGTGCTCGAGCAGGATCTTGCGGGTGGAATGGGCGACTTCCTCAGCCTCTTCGGCGATCGCAGCGCGCAGCGCCTCGCCAATCTCGTCGCCGCCAAAGAACTGCCTGACCAGCTGGCTGATCTCTGTCTCTGAAGGAACGTGCGCGAAGGCGAGGGGAAGCTCTCGCTCTATCGGGTTGCTGGCGCTGCGGCTGGTGGTTTCGTTACCTTCCGGACGCGTCGGATCGAAGTCTTCGTCGTGGGCCGGTGGAATGTCGTCGCGATTGTTCATCTTGCTCTCGGTGAAAAGTGTCGGGGGTAGTTTCAGCGCGTGATCAGCGCCGAGCCAATGGGAGCAGGCCACGCGGATTGAGTCGTGAGCCCGGACGGAGAGATGGGTCCGCGGGAGGAGAGCGCCCCCACAACAATTCCGATTGCATTACGATTTTCATACAACGAATTCCTTTCGTTTTTGGTTCTTGTTCACGCTCTGGTCGTAGCGTTGCAGATCCGATCGGCAGCAAAAACTGTCTTCGTCACGCGCACGCCCTAGGATAAGCGTCCTTTTTCGGTAGAAAAGTCGCTAAGAAGCACAGATTCATATAGCTTTCCCCGGTAAGAAAAGCCGGTCATTTGCGATCGGCAAATCCTTGATACGGCAACAATTACTGAAACTTTAGTAAGTGCAGGTAACTTTCTTAGGGTTTTTCCTCACTTTTTCACGGTGTTGCTCTATGGCAGCAGGCGCTGTCTCAGCGAGCGTCAGTAGCGCGGCACGGGCGGAATGAACATTGATTCGCACCCCGCCTCGCTGTTCGTGCAGCGCCTTACGGGTGCGCAGCCACTGCCGCAGATCGTCGATACCCATGAGGTTGACGGGCAGTTGCGGGGACAACTCGCAGTTCGTGTTGGGAAAGACGGCGATGCTTTCCACCGGCCAGACGGCCGGGAGGATGGAGCGAAGAAAGCGCACCTTCGACCTGTTCTGGGCCAGTGGCGAACGGCGGGCTTCGCTATGTCCATCGGCGCCCACACGCTCGATAGAAGAGTCGTCGCACCCGGGCATGATCCGGCCGGTCCAGTTCTTCGTTTCGACAACGAGAATGCCGAACGGCGTGATGGCAAGGTGATCTACCTCGGCTGTCGGGAATTCGGTGCCGGGTGCGTGATTCAGAAGAAGAGGGCCGTCGTGGAGGTAGAAGTCATCTCCGCATAACCACGAGAGCGCTGCGCGAAGTTCCGCCTGGACGTTCGCCTCGCCTTCGTCTCCGCTCTGTTCGCTCCGAAGTGTCGGAACAGAGCGGGAAGCATGGCGCGCCACGCGTGCACCCGTCTGCTTCGACACAAAACGCCACGCGGTGTAAGCCGCCACCGCAAGAATGATCCAGTGCATGTCCGTGCTCCTGATGAAGTAACAGGTTCAGTCTGCCAGGATCGCGCCGAAGTCAAGTCACCGGAGGTCCGGAAAGCTATACGGTTTTGTTGAGCATTCCGGGTCAGGTGTCTGAACCGGCTAAGACGACGGGTGCCCGAGCGCTCCTTCGCGCGTCAAAGCTGCACGACTTTCGAAAGCATTCGGCCTTCCCGCTGGAGCCGATCCGGCTAATCTGATCCTGTTGAACCGCGTCCATTGACGCATCGATCTCCCGCGATTGATCGCGCGCGTCCTTCTGTTTCCCGACTTCCCCCTCATGCCGGTCTGCCAGTGCTTTCGTGCGCGCCTTTAACAGGTCCGCACGAAAGCGCTTCGCGCCGTGTTTCCTTGCTCATCGAGCATCGAAACCACCGGACGTTGGTCCGGACATTCCCTGTTGAATTTTTCTGGAGAGAAAAATGGTGCAAGTCCTGTTCAAAGACGCGATCAAAACGCCGGGCAAGCTGCTCGCCCTGTGTCTCATCGTGTACTTCGCATCGAAGTCGTTTGTCATCGGGGTCTTTCTCTTGCTGCTTGGCGTCGCCTGGCTCGTGTCGGCAATGAAGAAGAAGGCCAAGGCCATCCTCGCGGCAGAAGCGGAAGCCGAAGCTGCGCGCGTCGAAGCCGAAAAGCTCGCCGCGTCCGCACGTGTGGCAGCCCAGGCGAAAGCACAGGCTGAGGCAATGACGGGCATGGCCGCATCGAACGACAGCAGTATCAAACCGGCGCCGGTGAAGCAGTACGCGAAGTCGGCCGTCGTTATCCCCTTCAAGACCGGTACCTGAGCTCGTCAGGCTACCGCCAGTCCTTACCGTCACCCTGGGCCTTATCGCCCAGGTGACGGCACCTGAACCCCGTCGGGAATCCCATTCCCGAGCAAGGGCCATGTGATTGCCGGCAGTTAGGAGCAATCTCATGGAAACCCAGGTAGCTGCATGGCAGCTCGATATCTTCGGGGCATCTTCGCCGATAGTCATCACTCCACCGAGGCCTGACCCTCTGCCCGATCCACATCTGTGGAGCGAGGCGGTGCGCGACACGATGGTCGATGCACTGATCTCGCTCGCATGCGATAGCCGCCGGGGAGACAGCATGCCCGAGTCGCTGATGGACTGTGCCGACCTCCTTTCGGAGCGTCTGCGCAACCGCAAGATCGACACAGACGATTACCGCGCGACGCTCGGATGGATCATGGGCTACTGGAACGGCGCCCTGCCTTACGTCTTCGTGTGCAAGGTCAACGGGGTCGATCCCGAGACTCTGCAGGACGTCATCCTCAGCACGCCGTTGCTTGCACGCGATCTGCGCGAGCTGCGACACATGTGTTTTGGCACGCTGCTGTAGGAGAAACGCGATGCCCAATCCAGCAACCCTCTTTTCCCGCGTCCTCGCGGATCTGTTCCCCGGCGCCAGTACCACCTCCCATCAGGCCGCCTCCCGTCCTGGTCAGGAGCCGCATCCGACGGCACCTGAAACGTCCGACGCACGGGTTGCAACGACGCGCCCTCACGCTCCGGCTCATGTAGTCGGGCAGGGCGCCGAGAATGAAACAGTCGTCACGATCGGTGATGTCCCGCATCTCTTTGTCGATGAGGGCGATCACATTGTCGAGTTCGCGCCGGCCTTCGACGATCACGCTGAACAGACCGAATTCGGCATGAAGATCGTTCCGGACCTGATCCCGCACTGGTCTCAGATTCGCGTCCATCGCTGTGCGCTCAAGGAAGCACTGGCCGCAGCGATCCGCGGGACCAGCACGGGCGTCAGCCAGCCTGTGGCAATCGCTGCGCAGGCAGGCAGCACAGTCCCGCAGGTCGCGGCAAACGAAAGCGACGAGCCGTTCGACACGTCCGGTGTCAAGCCCGCGCGCGAGCGACGTCCTTATGCTCATGATGGCGCGAGCGTCAGAGGCCACATTGTGTCTTGGGGCGAAGAGAAGTTTCCGGATCGCAACCGGCCCGGCCGCTTCTACGAGTCGTTCGCGATGCATGTCGAAACCGCCACCGGCGAAAGGACACTCCAGGGGGAAGGTCTCAAGGAGGCGATTGCCGAGTGTCGTTGCTCCGTCGGTGATGTCGTTTCAGTTCGCCGTCTGCGCAAGATCAAGGTGCCGGCCATCCGGGCCGACGGCTCGCCGAAGATCGTCGACGGAAAGCAGGTCATGTGGGACAAGTGGCTCTGGTCTATTACCCGATAAGGGAATCGGGCATCCCGGAAAGTCTCACCGTTTCCTGATGCCTTTCCCGTAACACCTTACCTTCGCACGGCACACCCCTTGGGGGTGCCGTTGCGACGGGTCCTTTTCGCTGTTCACACGCCGTTCCCTCCTGTTCTGAAAGGCACGTCTGCTGAAAAAAGCCGTCCGCTCGTGCGCGGACCGTTTTTTTGAGCACGCGTTTTCACGCCTGTCTCAGGCACCGACCAAACCCACTCACTTCAAGGAGAGTGATTCATGACTGTAAGAGCAGGAGAGCTGACGCCCGAGCAGTACGAGTGGCTTCAGCGAAAACTTCGCGAATTTTCGCTCTCCCCGGAGCAATGGATTTCGCTCCTCGTGAGCTACGGCGTGCCTGCGGACCGTCTTACCGGTAACGCCTGTTCATGTCCCGTCTGCGGTGGCACTGATCGCTTCACCTACGACAACAAGCGTGGGCGGGGAAACTGGATCTGCCGCAAGTGCGATAACGGTGAGCCGATGGCTGGCGACGGCATTCAGCTGATCACTCGCGTTAATCGGATGGGCCTTTACCGGCTGATGCGTCAACTGGACGGGGGCCCCGCGCCGCGCGCGCCGCGCCCGGCCGTGGCAGGCTCGGCGCCGAAACCCAAACGCAAGCCGGACCGGAAGTTTATCTCGAACCGGCTCAATTCGATGTGGGATGCGGCGTCGCCGATGTCCTGTAACGATCTTGCGATGGGCTATCTCGCTGCGCGCGTGCCAGGATTGCGGATGGCGCCGTCCCGGGCGTTGCGCCTTGGCATGCTCGAGTACTGGCACGACCGGAAGGTGATTGGCAGCTGGCCGGGCATTCTCGCGCGGTACGAGTTGCCGGACGGAAGCCTTGGCACGTTGCACCGGACCTTTCTCGAGCGGTCGATCCCTGCAAAGGCGTCGATCGTTTCTGGCGACGGCGAGATCCTCGATTCGAAGCTCAACGACATGACGCTCAATCCGCTCGCGGGAGGTGCTGTGCGTCTGATGGAGCCGAAAAACGGAGAGATCGGCGTCGCCGAAGGGCTGGAAACGGCGTGCGCCGCGCACATGCTGACGGGCGTACCCATGTGGTATTGCCTGAACATCGGACTGCTGCGGCAGTTCGTGGTGCCGGAAGGCCTTGGCATTCGCGTGGTGCACATCTTCGTCGACTTTGACGCTGTCGATTCCCGTACGGGCAAGTCCGTCGGTGTCGCTGGCGGCATCGAGCTGGCGAAGCGTTTGCGGGCAGAAGGCTTTACCGCAATCGTTCATCGTCCGCGCCTGCGGGGAACCGATTTCGCTGACGAATGGATGGCGCGCTGCGGGAACCACGTTCCGTTATCAACCACGCAAGGGGTCAGCCGCACCGTTGCACAGACGGCCGCAACCGTCTGATTGCTCTTTAAGCTGAATGCGGCATGGTGCCGCTGACTATTAACTCGCCCGGTGGGGATACTCCCCACCGGGCAGTATTTCGCCGGGCTTTTTTCTGGAGTGGAAAAATGGCCTCGTTCAAGATTCTCGTGGGTAAATACTCGATCATCGCGACGAACGGTGCAAGTGGCGGCCGGCAACCCGTCGGGAAGTCAGAAGCCGTTTCGTTCGATGTGATTGACCGTCGTGCACAGGGCAACACGCAGTTCGCTGCCCGGGATCAGACGTTTTCGGATGCGTGGGATTTCTGCACGCATCGTCTGCTTGTCACTGCTGCCCCGCGGCCGCACTGACACCCCTGTAAGCAAAGCGGCTCCCCCAGTAATGGGGGAGCCGCTTTTTTTATGCTCCGCCGGCACGCAGCTCATCGTATGATCGCGAGGCAGATGACGACGATCGCAGCGAACACTTTCCACAGCCGCCATAACTCGCTCGACCACAGCACGCCCGCCGCGCCGGCAAGCAGCATCACGACGCACAGGTCATTGTCGAAGTGCATGCTCTGCAGCATCGCAGCGAACCACCACAGCGCGAGCGATGCGCAAAACATGATCGCGCGGCGCGCGAAGAAGGACAGAGCATTAAATTTGTCGTACCACGCCGCGGCCCGGGTCATCAGCGTCATGTCAGCCTCCCTTTTTTCCATACGCTGCGTGCGCGGCCGTTCCGGCGTACGCGCCTGCGATGCCTGCGGCGAGCACGGTCGCGAAAAAGAGCCACGTGTGGGCTTCGTTCAGGGGCAGGCCGTTGCGAACGATCTCGATCAGTTCGAGCATGTGATTCTCCATATCCTGATTTTTCTCCGGTGCACCGCGCGTCGCGCGATGAACACCGAAGCCATGACCTATCTTGCCATCTTCAAACTGAAGTCAAGCGCCTGCGGTCGCGCGATCAGAAATACCCTCCGAACGCGTCGGCAAGCGCCTCGACGTTGTGTCCATCGAGGCTGCCGTCCTCGGTGCCGGGCTCGGCGTCCGCAGCGACCGGCAACGTGGACACCGCCGGAGCTGCTGGCGGACGATCCCTACTGCCGGGTAACGGCAAGGGTCTATAGGACGCTGACGTGGCAGGTATCGATGCAGCCGCCGCAGTCTCGACAATGCTGCTCGCGGCCTGCGCGGGCACACACCGTAAGGCCGCTTCGGCGAGGTGTCGCAACACGGCAGCACGCTCACGATATGACTTCGCCTCGGCGAGCCGCGCGTGCAAAAGCGGCGTGGTCACCGGATCGATGACCACCTTCATGTCGAACTTCTCGCTCATGCTTTTGCAGTCGCACGCTCACGGGTCAGGCCAGCTTCGCCGACTATCAGAAAGCCCTTGGCATTGGCCATGCACGGCGAGTCGATGACTTCGAGAGTTACGCGCGGGAACGCCTTGCGTATCGCGGGCGCGTACAGGGCGCCACCGCCACCCGACAGGATGATCGATCGCACGCTCGTCAGTTGCCCGACGTTGTTCTGCATTTCCTTCACGACCCCTGCGATCACCGGCTGCGACTGTTCGAGATAGGGGTCGAGATGGATATCGTTGCCGTAGAAGAAGAAAGGCTTGCGCTCGCGCACGGCCTTGTCGATGCGCTCAATATCGTCGACCTGTTCGTCCTGGTCGCGCGAGATGAGCGCAGCAATACGCTGGTAGATCTGCGATGCGCCGCCCGGAATGCCATCGCTACGGTTGTCGTCCATCGTGAAGCCATTCGCGTATACCCAGTCGGTCGTGAAGTAGCCCACGTCAACGACCAGGTGCGCGCTGTCGCGGCCGAACTCGCTCTGGCGGTTGGCCGACGCGGCGACGAGCGAGCCGAGGGGCTGCGGTATGACGACGACCTTCTCGATGGTGACCCGACCAGGGCCGTAGTCGAACGCCCCCGTAAAGCGGTCCCGCAGCGCAGTACCGTACTTCTTCATGTTATGGACCGGAAGGCCGAGCACGAGGCGCTCGATGTGCGTGACGCCGGCGAAGTGGATTGCGCCTGCCAGCAGGGCGGCATAGTTGTCGGAGAGAACGAAGTCATTTGACAGTGCGCGGCCGGTGTTGCCATAGGCGGCCGTGAGCGATACGTCGGGACCTACTTCGTACTCTATCTGGTCGATCACAACGGTCGCGACCTTGCGCGCGGCGAGTACGCCGTCGCCGTAGCCAGACAGCGCGCGGCTTGCCGCAAGCGGCGCGAGCGAAGGAAACATGCCGGTCGCGATGGTGCCGCTCGCCGCGCGGTGCGCGTACTTGGTATTGCCATAGCCGACGTCGACTGCGAAGACGGAAGTTTTCAAGATGACTCCATTCGATTTGAGAGGTCCGCGCCGGAGTGACAGCAAACGGACAGATAAGTATCAGTTTGCGGAGGCACTTCGGCGCAAGCCGGCGAACTATCAGATATCTGACAGATAAGTGTCAGTTCGGATGACTCGACGGGTTTGCTGGTCAAACTGACAGTTTTCTATCAGTTCTGCCTGGTTTCCAGTCTAGCGAGCCCCCGGAGAAGTCAAGTCGGCGAAAGCCAGGAGGTTCAGCCCACCTTTTGCTCGAACACGAGCCGCGCTCGGCCGTATCCTGTGCATACCTACCGCGTCCATGACGCATCGATACAGAGTGCAGGGCACTCGCACGTCCATACCTTCGGGCCCGCAACGGGCAAAAAAAACAGCAAGTGACCGGGCCGCACAGTGATGCGGCCTTTTTCTGAATCAGATCAAGTCCATGATGGTCCACCATGAGGACCCCTGGACAGTGCGATATCCATACGATCAGCGGCGGTTTGCCGCGATGTGACGCAATGAGGACATGTGGAGAGACCGGACACCGGACACTTTCCCCAGGCTCATGAGCGTCTGCACACGCCCTTTCAGCGATTGCTGGGTGCGTTCACGAAGCCCGATACACCGCGGCGAAGATGAACGTGCTTGGGGGCGGGGGAACTCCTGCGGTCCGGAATACACCGGAGAACCGCGATTCCCTGACGGAAGAGGACACGGCGCGCGCGGCCGTACACAAACGCGTATCAGGTATTGCCCGGCACATGGCGGGGGTGCCTTTCCGCGAAGCGGAGAGCGACCCGGACGCGCAACGCGTCACGCCGGCAGGGTAGCCACGAAGCTGCATCACGCGAAGCGATTCGCAGCGTCACGACCGGGAGGTCGGGCGCAATAGCTCGGAGGTGTATTGCGCGAAGCGCACTTCACGCCGGCACGCAGCAGGTTGGACAGTCGGACCGCATGTTCTTCCCATGCATCTGGCTGATCGGTGGAAATCGCTAAAGGTCAGGAAGGCAGTACCCCACGCCGGGGTTAAGGCGCAGCCGCCAGAGCGGAGAAACGGATGGCCGCTGGATCGAGGTACGGCATCAGGTAGGGATGCTGCGATTCCAGGGGCGATGAACAACATTGCGACGGCATCGTCGCGCGGAGCGTCAACGATGGCAGCAATCCTGAATGTGCGTGCGGTGGTTAGTGCTTACCGGTTCACCCCGGAATTCCGGGACGCACTGCTGGGCCTGTTCGACAGGCATGTCGCGGAAATTCACAGCACGAGTCGGATCAGCAACAAGGCGTTGTCGATCAAAACGCAGGAGAGAAGAGCGACGGCGCTGTGCAAGGCTTTCACGGAACTCAGGGAGAACGGCTACGCGTTGCAGACGCCGTGGTCGCTGAAGCACAAGCACATCAATTTTCTCGTCACGCATTGGGTGGCGTGCAAGCAAAGCGGAGGCACGATCGAAAACAAGCTGACGTATCTGCGTGCACTCGCGAACTGGATGGCCAAGCCGAACCTCGTTGGCACCTTGGCGGATTACGTCGATCGTCGCGAGCACGGCCTCGTGCGCAGCTATATCGCGACCGAGGACAAATCATGGGAGGCGCATCACATTGATGCGGCGGCAAAGATCGAGGAGATTGCGCGAACCTGCCCGTACACTGCGGTTCAACTGAAGTTACAGGCCGCGTTCGGTCTACGGGTTGAAGAAAGTTTCATGCTCCGGCCCGCTGAAGCGGCGCGCAATCCGCAGACACTCGCTGTCACGCGCGGCACTAAGGGCGGCCGGCCGCGCGAAGTTCCCATCGAGGCGAGGCTGGATATTCTGGAAGAAGCGGCGCATCTGAGTAATGGCTTCACTGGCTCAACTGTGCCGGCTGACCGGACGCTCAAGCAGTGGCGGGACTGGTACTACTACGTGCTGGACAAGCACGGTGTGACGCGAAAGGGCCTCGGTGTTACCAGTCACGGCTTGCGACATGGGTTTCTTCAAACGCTGTATGAGCGGGTGGCTGGCGTCCCAGCACCTGTGAAGCGCGCCGGCGAAAAACCCGATCGCGGGGATCACCTGGAAGCGATGCGGCGCGTGGTCGAAGCGGCTGGGCATAGCCGGGTGACCAAGGCGAACGCGTATCTGTCCACTTTCGCGAAGCAGGATCGCCTGCAAAAGAAGCTGCCGACTGTGGACGAGGTGCGCGCTGCAATGGCGACGGCGAACGGTAACAAGAGTCACGCTGCGACGGCACTGGGCATTTCAAGGCAGGCGTTGTACCGGATCCTTGGTGCAGACGCACCTTTCCCGCGGGACACGGGTCGCGCCGACAAATGACACCCAAAACAGCGTCTCATATGCCTCTCCGAGCAGGAGCGGAACGGGCACAATGAATTGTCTCTCAGGTTCTGGTGATGGCCCTCGGAAAACGCCAGAATCCTTTCAAAGCCGGCTCGCGTAGCCGGCTATTTTTTTACGGGTTCCGCGTCGCGAAGGCGGTAAGCGACCCATCGCGGTCAATGGGAGGAACTGGCTTCGCATGACCGCTCGCGGGTTCAAAGTAGTCATACGGCGGCCACGTCAACACGTCGTTATGCGCCACGTTATGACCTACTACACATCACGAGAGCGGAGCCGTGCAGGGGGCGCAACCGGCGCGCTGCCTGTCACCGCGTGTTCGGCTTTCTTTCCACTCCTGGGTCCGATCTTGTCGTTAAGCTGCAGGATGACGACAGCTCGAATGTGACAATGAAACAGTCGAAAAGAAGAAAGCGGCTACAGCCGCTTTCTCGTCTCTACAGTTCGCGAATTCGACTAGCTGTTTTTGCCATTCAGATGTCGGTTGACCCTTGGTTGACTCTTGCCAGTGATTCGCTCCATCCGGGCCGGTTTGATGCCTTGATCTCCCAGCGACGGACAGAAGGTGTCGCGCTGTTGCATGTTCAATGCATAAAAAAATGCCTTGTTTATCTTGGATTGCTCGGTTTCGAGAACGGCAAACCCTGTGTCTCTGCTCGGCAACGCAGCAACAAATGAACTCCAACATCATCCTAAGCTATGATCGCTCATGGTTTTAGGTTAGCAGTTGAAGAGGCAATCATGACGTGGGGGCAGCTTGGTCAGCGCTGTTGATTTCACTTCTGCCGTTGTTGCGGCGGCACACGACGAGGCCCTAACGCCCGCCGATCAGATCGATCGTCTTGCGAATGACAAGCTGCAGGCGTTTACGGGGACGATCAACGTAACCACCGGCGTCTATCTCGACGACGTCTACGCCCAGAATAAAAGCGTCGCTGAGCACACGGCGGCCGACTATCATGGTCGGTTCCTGATCGAGCTCGTTCAGAACGCCAACGACGTCCATGAGCGAGGCCAGCATAATGGTCAGATAGAGGTGCTCCTGGTCGAAGACGAGGGCGATTTCGGCACGCTCTATGTCGCGAATCGCGGAAAGCCGTTCACCCACGACAACGTGGTCGCGCTTTCACGCATCGGCATGTCCACCAAACCGCCTGGGGAATCGATCGGCAACAAGGGGCTCGGTTTCCGGAGCGTAAGCCATGTCTGCGATTCTCCCGAGATTTACTCGCAGGCGCTCGGCGTGAGTGGCGTAGCCACGTTCGAGGGATATTGCTTCAGCTTCGCACGATCCAAAGATTTGAGCTCCCGGATCAATCATCCGACTGTCCTTGCTTTCGCGCAGTCCGATCTGCCGATGTTCTTCCTGCCGATCGCGCTTGGCACGCAGCCGGCGATCATCGCAGATTATGCCGCGCGCGGCTTCTCGTCCGTCATTCGGCTTCCACTTCGGGATTCGGACTCGCTGCAGACTGCGCGGGACGAGGTCGCAGCGTTAGACGACGAGTCCGCGCCGTTGCTCCTCTTTCTCGATCGTCTCGCGAAGCTCGACGCTAGAGTTCGGAATCGAGCTGGCGAGACCTCCTCGGCGTTCACACTCAAGCGGCATGAAGAGCCGATCGCATCTGCGCCGGTTGCCGCGTCAATCGTCACGCTGAGCGGAGCGCACTGGCTACTGGTCCGCGATCATGCACCCGAAGAGCTAATGCGGCGAGCCGTCGACGATGGCGTCGCGGCCAGGCAGCTCCATAGCAGTTGGAAGGATTGGTCAGGCGTTGGTGAGGTCGGCTTGGCGGTGCCCCTCGATCACGAGATCTCGTCGCCTCGTCTCTACACGTTCCTGCCAATGGGGGAGGGTGCCACCGCGCCCTTTCAAGGACATCTTCACGGCAGCTTCTTCCCGTCCTCGAACCGCAAGGCCCTCGATGCCGGCGTCGCGCTAAATCGCCTGCTCCTTACCCAAGCCGTCACACTCGCCGCCGCGAGCGTGTGTTGGCTGGCGGACCGCGATGCCGGCCGCAGCCATTCGGCTCTCGCAGCGATCGCCCGGGCGAAGGCATCTGTCGATCTCCTTGTCTGGACGAACCCATCCAGCCTGACCGCAGCGAAGAGCCCGAACGAGCGACTCGATTTGCCCGCCCTCTCGGCCGCGGAAATTGCGCGTCTCGGCGACCAGGAGTTCGGATCCGCCCAAGTTATCCCATGTGCCGTCACGCTGGGCGGTTTGCTCTCGGTCGGTTGGTGCCGCCCCAGGGAGGTGCGCGCCACCTTCGAGGCGTCGCCGACCTTCGATCTTTTAGCGATCGCGAGGCACGGCGCGACTATATCCCCGCCGATCGCGCCGCTCCTGCCCGAGCTCAAGGTTGAGCGCATGGCCCGGCTAATGCATTTCCTTCGGCAATACGCGCCAAATTTGTTCCGCGACCGGCTGGCGCCCCTCGAGTGCGCGCGGATTGCGGCAGAGGTCGCCGGCACTCTTCGCGCGGGTAAGCGCCCAGCGACGAGTCATTGGACCGCCTTCTATCGGGATCTCCCCTCCTTCATGAAAGAGGGGCCGGAGATGCTCGTCGGCTTGCCCGTCATCCTATGCGATGACGGGACAGTTCGCGCTGGTCACCGCGACGTCCAGAACGGCGGTCAGCTTCCGCGCGTCCGGCGCCGGCGGCGCAAGGGCGAGCAGATCGAACCCTCTCTCTTCTTTCCGCCCGCGACCCGGCCGTCTGGCGAGAATGCGGAGATCCCGCTTGAGCAGCTCCGCGTACCAGCGCCGCTGGCGGCCCACTTCGCCTTCGCAGCGAGCACGCTCCCCTGGCACGGTGAACTACGCGCCGCGCGCGAGTTCCTTGAGCGCGGCCAAGTCTCGGCCTATGACGGCGAAACGGTCCTCACCCGCATCTCTCAGGTGGTCAACGCGGGCGCCTCGGTCGAGGAGGCTCTGGCCGGTCTACGCTGGGCATTCGCGATCTGGCGTCGCGCCCAGGCAACCAGATCCATCAAGGTCGGTTCCTCCTATCGCCTGCTCGTTCCCACAGCGGATGGGATGATCCACGCGACGGAGGCTGTCTTCTCGGAAACCTGGCCCGAAGAACTCCTCGGCCGACGGCTAAATGCGCTCTTCAGCTCCGCGCCGCCCGACGTCGCCGATTTTGCCTTGTATCGAAAGCGTCTCCTCGCGCCGACGAGCCATCGCGCCTTCAAGGGCCAGGTGGCGCTTTGGGCGGAGTTTCTGCGCGGATTGGGCGTCGGGAGCGGTCTACGCGCGCTTCCCTTGCCCTTCATGCCCCCCACCCGGTCCTACGAGGTGACGAGCTTCGGGTTCGCCAGGAAGCTAGGTCTTAGCGACGCGGCCATCGCCGACTGGAAGCGGGATGTCAGCACGTTCAACAAGGAAAGCCTCAGCCACACCTATTCCACGAACTACAAGTTCGCGAACGTTCTATGGCACCTGCCAGGCCAGAGCGACCACGAACGCTTCTCCGACGACTGCCGTGAGATCTACGCCGGTCTGGTGATCGAATGGCTGGCAGGCGCCGGAAAGGAACTGCTTCGAGGCGACCTTCGTCACGAGCACTACCCGAATGACCAATATCCATGGTCGACACCAGCGGGCGCCTTCGTTCGTAGCAGTGCATGGCTCCCCGCCGACGATCCATCGTCCGAAGGTCCGGTTCGCCATTTCTACAGGCCATCGGACGTCTGGGTCTCCAGCAACGAGCGGTTTCCCTTCTATCTTCGGCAGGCGGCGGTTACGATCGGCAAAATCATTGACCGCCGGCAGCCGGACGCGCTCAAGATGTTGCGCATCTACGGGCGCCTTCGTGTCCTAAACGATCCCACGACCGCCATCGAACAAGCCCGTTTCCTAGCGTCTCAATATGCCGCTGGCGCGGTTCGCCCGCACTATGAGCAGCAGCTCGCCAACCTCTACAACGCGACCTGGAAGGTCATCGCGGACAAGCATGCTGGAGATGCGCAAGCGACCGGCAAGGCGGCGAACGATATGCCGATCTTGGTCCGCCGACGCGCCGATCTTGCCGTCACGATCCCGAACAAGGAGGCCGCACCGCTCTACGTTCGCGATAGCGACGACGACCTTGCGCCTAGCCTCGTCGCGTCGATCGATGGCCTCCTTCTCGACATCAAGGGTGTTGATCGCGCGCGGGTGGGTGCAGCAGCGGAAGCCCTGTTCGGCAAGAAGGTGAGCCGCCTGTCGACGATGCGCTACGACGTTAAGATCGACGACGTGGCGCTCGACGACATCGAGACCACTGAAACGGCGCTAGACCAATGTCCGTGGCTTCGCGTGATGCTCGCGGTGGCCATGGAGGGGCTGCGGGGCACCGACGCCGGCCAGCTTCCTTCAGACCGCGGGCTCGTTCTCGAGCGCCTCGGCAATATTGCCCTCGTTGCCGCCGAAGACGTCGCCTTCGAGATCAACGATCAGCGAATCACGGCTCCCGGTGATCGGCCAGCCTATGTGTTTCGACGTTCTGACCGACCGACTCTTGTCGTTACCCGGATCGGCGATCCGCTCACTTGGAACGGCCTACAACTCTGCCTGCCGGCGATCTGCGAGGCGATCGATCTCTCCCCGGTCGCCAATGGCATGCGTCTTCTAGCCCACGAGCTCGCCTCTGCCGGCGAAGAGATCGACGAAGTCGGCCTTGATGAGGACGTGATTTCTCGGCTCGGCCGCACCCTCCAGCTCGAAGACGGCTCCGTGGCTTCGATCCAGCATCTTGTCGGCGAGCGCGTCGACCATCGGATGCCGTGGATTCGCGCCGCCATCCACTATGGATCGGGACCGGAAGCGCTGAATGACTGCGATCGGCTTGAGGTCGAGCACGGCGCGGACCCCGCTCGTCTGCTCGCTGAGCTTATGCCCCTCATCACCGCCGCCTCGACGGATGCCGACGCGTTGCTCAAGGCGTGCCGGCAAGCTCAATCCGCCGCGCAATTCAGCGAGCTTCTCGACTTCGATTTTGCGCGATTCAACGAGAGCCTCGCTGCGACAGGAAGCGACCCGCTGACCTATCCTGCGGTCCACGCCTCGCAGCTCCTGAACTACATCGTCGAACATGAGGCGTCCATTCTGGAGGCGCTACGCAATGCGGCCGCGCCAACTCTCGAAACTTTCATGCCCGCTCCCGAGTACGCGCAACGCCGTGACGGCCTGCGATCGATGAAGGCGGAGCCAGCCTGGCTCACGCTTTACCATTTCGTGCCGGAAGCTGTGCTGGAGGAGCATGTCGCACGGTGGCTGGAAGGCGCAGGGGCGCCTGCGATCGGCGCGAACCCACACGGGTTGCCCGATCTTGCCGATGTTCGATCCGCCAACCTGTCGGCGATCAGCCGCTTCGCAACCGCGGCGACGCCCATCGTGCGGGCATGGTGGAAGGGTCCAGCCTCGAGTATCCCCGACTATTGGCGCGAGGCCAAAGCGGCCGAGCAGCATATTCGCGCCAAGCTCGATGCGACCGGCGCTGTCGATGTCAAGCCCATGGACGAATGCGTGCTGATCGCCTGGTGCGTCAAGCTCGGCCTCTGGCCCAACGGCATGGGTCCCACGCTCGATCGTGACGCGCTGGGCATCGGTGCCGATGCGATCGACGCTGCTGCGAAAGAAGCCCAGCGGGAGGCGGAGGAGCGCGCGGCGAAGGCACGCTCCGTTCGCGTCAACGACCTCGATGTCGACCCCGAACATGCGGACTGGACCGAAATCTCGGCCGAGATCGCCGCTCGGCTTTCCAAGCAGGTCAAATCGGCGCGCCTTGGCACGCCGACCGAGTTGGCTCTGCTCGAAAAGCCAACCGACAAGCCACCGACTAACCGTAATCTGCGCGATGTGCCGCCCGGGCCGGATCGAACACCGCAAGCAAAGAAGGACATGATTGGGCGCTTGGGAGAACTCGTAGTCTATCACTGGCTCAAAAACCGCTTCCGTAACCAAGACATCGACAAGGCGTGGGTCTCGCGCTTCGGCGCCCTGCACAAGGGTAAGGCTTGGTCCGACGACCTTGGCTACGACTTCGAGCTAAAGCATGATCGGCGGACTTGGCTTATCGAGGTCAAATCCAGCCAGGGCGACCGGTGCCAGTTCGAGATGGGAGAGTCCGAGGTTCGCGCCGCCCGGAAGGCGGCCCGCGTCCGGTCCGGTCAGCATTATGTCGTGATCTACGTCGCCAATCCGGCAATTTCGAGCGCAACGCGAATCGACATTTTGCCAAACCCAATGAGCGAGGAAGCCGACGGCATCCTCCGCCTGCTCGGCGAGGGCGCCCGCTTCTGGTTCAGGCCAAAATAGAGTCAAATTTGGAAGGTCCAGGAGGCGAGTTGGATAGACGGCAGCGAGATGTCCGCCGCATAAGGATCTTCAAACTCTACCCGTTCGCATCTTCCTACCCCGCCGACTGGAGGGGAAAGGAAGCGTCCCGCATCTAACGCGCAGAAAGGCTGCTTGCTCGTGTAGAGCGGCCATTTGTTCGGCCCACTGACGCGCAGGACAACTGTCTGCTTTTGGCCGACCGCTGCCCGACGCCGGAGGTTCGGATCGACCCACAACAGCTTTTCGTCCCTGCGTAACCTCGAGGGCGCCTCTCAGTCGGAATGGGCGTTCGTTCGTCAGTGCAGGCCAGCGGGGGGGAACTTCGCCGACACGTGTCTGCGAATGATGCGATAGTTCTTCGCTACGTTGATGCGGTCGCCTACCATCCGCGTCGGGTGTAGGTTGCTGCATGTTCTTGGCGTAAATAGGCCCTCGCGTGGCAGCAGCCGGATGAAAGGAAAACTACGTGAAAAAAACTGACGAGCATAAAACCGCAGGAGGAGGTTATTCCGAAGCGCAAGTCCGCGACTTCGAGGACCAGATTCGCAAATTACGCAACGAAGCGGCTAGACTGAAGTTCGATTTGGCGCATCTAGCAGAACAGCTCACTGTAGTGCGAGCCAAGACATTCACCCATCAGGGGCTTGGCCGTCGCATGCACTCGATCGAGCGATGCGTGCTTAATATCTTCGCGATCTACCCGCCCGACCGACGAGAATTTCTCAGTGACGACGAATGCACCGACATCGGGATCCAGTTTCAGGCCTTCGCGATGAACGGCTACGCACTGTTCGACAACATGACCTGGGTCTGCCTCTTGGAAGCCGGCCAATTCCTACCGCCCAAGAGCATCGGCCTGTTCAAAAAATCTTGCCGTCCGTTTATCCCGTCGCACCTCGCGGCTTATCTCGACCAACCCGAGACTGATCGTTGGTTCCGGGAATACGGGACGCTGTATCGGGACTCCACGGCTCACCGCATTGCGCCCTATCTTCCCTCGCGCACTTATACGCCAGACGAGGGAAAGCGCTGGCAAGAGCTGCACGACGAATCCCTTCGTGGCTGGATGACGTCGGACGGGGCGGAACAGCGGGCGGATTTCGAATCGAGGCTTGAGCGGATTGACCGGCTCGAGCAAGAGAAAGCGGAGCTGGGGCGCAACAGCCTCTTCATGTGTCTTTCCCTGACCGGGGAAGATGCGTCGCCGCCGGTCTACCTTCATCCCCAACTTTCATGCGACTGGGGACTGGCTCAGGAGACGATCCGCCACTTCCTCACCGGCATGCGAGAGGCCTACGGTTGGCAAGCGCCCTACATTCCGCCGCTCGAGGTCCGCGACTAGCGGGCGCCTCGTTTTAACCTTTCACTGTCATGAAAGCGCAATTACGCGTCAAGAGTTAAGCGTTCCTCGTCTGTGCCTGCGCTCTGCCTTTGGACGGCAGTGACCGTCCGGTAGAGTGAAGTGATGTTTCTATCGCAGGTGAAACAACCACGAGCCGCGCTCCAATGTCCGCAATAGCCGACTTGCACGTACTTGATCGTCGGCTTCCGGGTGTAGCGCGGCCGCTCCAGCGGCCAACTTCGCTGCTCGCCGAACGGCGGGTTGTGGCCGACTAAAGCTTTCTGCGAGAGCCATACACCCTTTGAAATCCTCCAAGGTCTTCGACGGCGATCAAAGATTCGCGAGGCCCATGCCGCGATCCATCCCCCAGGAAGGCTGATCCGGGCCAGTAGCGTTTTTGAGGGTTATTGAGAACGTCGTTTGCCGGGGTTGGCCTCTTTCGGTGTGCTACACCGAGGCTGGCCAGTGTCGTCCGGCCAGGCGGCCGACGACATCTCACCAACGATCCCGATCAGGCATCGCATCGACCGCGAGTGCTATGCGATCTTCGAATACCAGATCCGAATGCTCGGCCGGTGTCGGAATTCTTGGAAATTGGGCATAACGCTCGCCATCGATATCCACCCACTTCACGAGCTGCATCAGCTTGCGATAGCGTGCTGCGTCATTCAGCAGTGGCTCGATTGGCCAGCAATCATTGGTCGATATCGACGCGTCGACCAGCCTCTGTGCGAGCATCGCAAAGATGGGGCCGCGTGTTTGCCAGTCTTCTTCGTTGCGGGCGAGCAGGTTGATGACCATCTGGGCGTCGCACGCGCCGACTTCCTTTTCAATCAGGGCGCGCAGATTGCCGGCCTCGACCTTGGGGCGATTGAGGCGCTGATTCCAGATCTTCGCGCATTGATCGAGGGCAGCATGCTCATCGCTCCCAACCGCGATCCAGGGCGTAGTCATCCCGCAGTCGGCGCAGTAGATGCACGCGAGCTTCTCTGTTTTCGGGGCGTAAGCAGGGCGGGCCAGCGTGTCGCCAATCTTCGGCGGTCCAGCCTGGCGGCCGAACTGCCCATAGTCAAACCCGGCTTCGCCAATGTCCGCGACGACCCGTTGTGAGAAACCGGCGGTGCCGCGGCCGCCGCAGTGGTCGCATGGGTAGAGCTGTTCGTACATTTTGGGGTTTTCGCGCGTCTATTATCTAGCGTGATTATCGTTGTACATCAGACGCGCGAAAAGGAGGAATTACATCCTGAAAGGCTTTATTCAGATGGCGCAATAATCTGAGGAAAGTCGTCGTGCAACTGGCCGTCGAGCTCGCGCCCTGCCTTGCGCTTGCCGACCCGGTCCATCGTCTGGCGAAATGGATTGGTTCCGAGAGGATTCCAGTGGTCGCTGTAATCAAAAAAACCGCTACGGATATTGCGACGATCACGGTCAATCAGGTCGTTGCCAGCACAACTATTTCCCGGCGCCCATTCGCCCCATTGCTTGAAATGGAAGTTGACACTGGCTGCGTGGCACTGATCACGCAGGGACCGGACCCAGCCAGGATGAACCGGGCGCGCGCGGCGGCCGCTTTCTCCCCCGACGAAGATGCCGTCGATCATCGGCGGCGCCTGCAGATCGTCCGGACGACCCCACGGGCCGATCCAGTCGTAAAGATTGACGGGCCCGAGTAGCGGCTCCATCGAGAGAAAACGCACGCTCACGGGTGCGTCAACGAGTTTGCGAATATCCCGATCGGCTTCTCCCTGATTGACGATGGTCGCGCCAAGCCAGACGTTCTCCGGCGTGCCTTGCGGAAACATCCCGGCGAGCATCGCGCCGGCGTTCCCGATCCGCTTTGTGAGCAACATCCAGACGAGATGCGGCGTCTCGGCAATGAGCCGGGCGAAGCGTTCCCGTTGACCGTCGGGTGCGGCGTTGTCGAACGGATCGCATACGCTCGGGAAGACCTTCCGGTAGAGGCCCGCCTTCGCCGCGGCGTCGTTCCAGCGCACGGGCTTTTCCCAATGCGAGTCGCTGTAGACACGGCGAGGGGCACCCGGTCCCCAGTTTTCGCCATGGCGCAACCAGCGGTTCATGGACTCGGCATAGCAGTGGTCACAGCCCGGACCGACCTTCTGGCAACCCTCCCAAGGGCTCCAGCTAAAGTCGGTCCATTCAATTGCAGTATTCGCGCCCATTGTCCGCTCCCGGTCAAACTGCTTCAGTAGCGAGCGTCGAGGCGGCGAGCGTCCCGGACTGCCGGGCGCGGGCTTCGATTCTGTCGAGCCACCGCATGTACTCCTCGTCGCTGGCCAGGTCGGAGACGAAAGGGGTGATGACGTGGTCCAGGGGAGCCGCCGTCAGGTTGATTCTGGCGATGGCGTGTTGATCTGGAACGATCCAGAAATACCAGCGCTGGACGAAGTACCACCATGCCCTGGCGCCCTCGAGTTCAGCCCATGTCGCCGTGAAATCGAGCACCGAGCCGACGGCGCTGAAGAAGACGCAGCGCACGCCATCGCCGCGCAAAGATGCCACCACCACCTGCCGACCGCCGGAAATGGACTGCGGATCATGACAGGCGCAGCCAAGTGCTGGGTAGCGACCGGCCCAGTCGAGCGAGCGCGAGATGGCGCGTTCAAGAAAGAAGGTTTTGCCTTGCATACGAACTCCGATGGTAGGTCGCCCGCTCAGGGACGGGTATGAAGTGAGTGTGCGCCGTCCGTTGGGAAGTCAAGCGACAGGCGCAGGACATCGCACAGTCAGCTCTACCATTCTGGCTACCGACGTTTGCTAGCGGGGGGGAGCCGCACAGCCTCAAGCGCCTCGCGGTCAACGTTCCATTCGACGGCCGGGATCTGCCGTGCCGAGCGCAGCGCGCGCTTTTCTTCCTTGCGGGCTTCGTAGTGGTCGACCCCATTCATCCCATAGACCTCCACGTGGGTATCAACCGCCGTGTCGCACAGCACGAAGTCGGGCAGCATGTCATCGCCGTCGCTCATACGAACCGGTTTCCGGAAATCTCGGCCCTCCGCGACCAACCTGTTGGCCATGGCAACTTCGGGCATGGAATCGCATGGCAGGAACGCGCGGGAGCACAGCATCACGGCGAGATCGACGAGCTTCAGGTGACCCTTCGGTGTGCGTTCAACGAGAAGGAGGGCGATGACCCGCACGGCACGATCGCCGAGCGCGCGCCATGCGTGCGGGAAGGTCCGCGTCGCGTGGTCGATCAGGTTGGTGCTGGCGTAGTACTTCCGTGCGCTCTGTCTGAGGCTAAGCGCGTGACCATACTGCGTAGGCGAGACCTCGTTGATCTCACCGATGACCAGTCCTCGCCGCGTCGTCCCTTTCTCGACGGTCAGGCGACCAATGAACGCGTCGAATTCCGCATTGATTGCGGCGCGATCGGCTTCGTCGAATCGACGCATGATGTGCAGGACATCCTGGGCGTCGGCGCCATTGATAAGTGCGGTGCCTACCTCGGCGAGGAGCAGGGCATTGCATTGCCCCCAGTGCCGGGACGCGCTCGAGCCAGCCCACTGGTTAAGGCCAGCCTCGACCCAGAGCGTCTGCAGGAATGCAAGCAGGCTGGCTGAGCGGCGGCTCGCGCGGCCGGACGGCTTCGCGGGCGAGCCGCGCGAACCTGTAGTCGTTTCGCGCAGGGTGAGCGACGCGTCGAGTTTGACGTTCAGGCCGGTGGGCGTTGCTAAGATGGCGGCTTTCGTGTCCGGCCCGCCAGCTGACTTCGTAACGTCGGGATCCTTGAAAAATGCGCAGCCGCGCTTGTGACGGTGGCCGTCATCGGGCCATCCGGCCAGGTGAAGAAGCGAGCCGTAACGGCGTATCACGAGCTGAAGCGGTGCGGCGTGGGTCTCGCAGAGGCAGACCGCGTAGCCGGGCGTGACCTTTGCGCGCTCGAGGCGCTTCACGTAGCGCGCCGGGTTCTCCTGTACATCACTGAGCGGAAACTCACCGCCATCGAAAGTTACCTGGGACATGGTTGCCTCTGCACCATAGAAAAAGGCCGCGCTCAGCGGCCGGGGAAATGGGCGTAAAAATCAGGTTGTATAAATCACGGGTCACGTCTGCCCGTCATGGACTTCGGTGGGCGAATATTCCCGTCCCGTTGCCTTGTCGACCAGGAACCATTCGCCGGACTGGAGCCGTACGACGTTGCACTGCGGATAACGCGCGGACATCATCGCCAGTTCCCGCTTTTCGCGGCTCTTCCGGATCGTTGATATGAGTGCAGCGACGAGGCGGACGGTCACCAACGCGTACAGGGCAGCGGCCATGAACACGATGGGTGTCCATGGCGGCAGGTGGAATCTTGAAGCCACGAGCCTGAGGAGATTCCAGACCGCATAGCCGACTAGCAGGATCGTGATGAGGGCCGGGAGAGGGTTGAGCAGCATGTAGTCTGATTGATGACGCGTTGGACGCAAAAGCTATACGGTTTTGTCGAGCATTCCGGGTTACGTGTCTGAACCGGCTAAAACCACGCCGGTGTGACCCGGAAACGGCCCAGCCAGGCGATAGCCCGATGGGGCGGGCGGTACGGACAACGCGGCGTGCGGTAATCCACAGGGTTATCAAGCAAATCTGTGGATAAGTGTGAACGAGGGGGCATGTGGGATATGGGCGAAAGCAGTATCAAATGCGATGCCATTCCACCGAGAGGCGCTTGGGTGCGGGCGCTACCATCTGATCATCTTCCGCGTCCATGACGCATCGACCGAACGCCGGTGTACACAGGCGTTCCTCATTCACCACGACGGGCTCACACCCGTTGCGGGCGTGAGCCCGTCAACTTCGACGGAATGCACCATGAACCGTGATCGTATCTTCCTCTTTGGCATGATGATCTGGCAGACGTACGGCCTCTCGAAAGAGGAGCTACTGCGCATCGTCAGAGCGAAAAACCGGTACTCAACCCGCTATCGCGCAGCAGCGCTGCGTCATCTTGTAGCTCAGGCCCCTGTCTCCGTCACTTGCGGTCGCCCGTTTGCGGCGCGACGCCGGCTCGTGCGCCAGTACTACGGCATCTGATCACCAGCATTCACTTACCCACCGGGGGCGCGCTCCCCGATGGGGATGCACCCCGGATCACCTATATGGAATCCGGCATGTTCAATCACTTCATTCAGACATTCATTGATGCGCAGACGGCAGCATGGCGTCACTACAGTGCAGTCGCTGCAACCGAAAAGCGCCTGTTTGGCGAGACCGCTGACCCCGCTGTGCGTGTGCCGTCGACCTCACAGGTGATCAACGAGCTTCGACGCACGTACGAGACGCTGGCCACCCGCATCATCTGGAAGGCGCGCAACGAGTTCGCTGCTGGATCAGTCGGGCCGGTGGTCGATCGGGCTGCGGTTTTCCAGATGGCAGGCTTCGATATCGAGCGTTCGATTGCGTTGGGAGAAGTACCTGACTTCGACCGGCTGTATGCGGCGGTTCAGGCAAGTCTGGGCGCAGCGGGAGATCTGCTGTGAGCCGGAAGTCTGCGCAACGCAAACACGACCTGACGGCCGACGCGGCACAAAAGGAGCTCGTAAAACTCATCGAGTCGTTTTCGCATGGCCACCATTTGTATACTGTCTTTTCGGACTTTGTCGAGTTGAGCGCCCTGGCGATAAGCAACAGCGTCGATCGCGCGCAATTCGACGCGCGCGAGAAGCGTTACCTCGATATCGTCGGCAAGTACAAGCGGGAGGAGGTTGCGAAGTTTCCGGAGATGCTGGGCCTGCTTGTCGAGTCGTTCGAGCAGCGCGTCGCGATAGGCCGCAAGTCGGCACCTGATTCTCAGGTGGCCGGCGGTGGTCTGACGGACGTGCTTGGGGAAACCTACATGATGCTCGGGCTCGGCAACGATCGGGCTGGGCAGTTCTTTTCTCCATACAGCCTGTCGCGGATGATGGCCATGATGCTGATGGGCGACAGCGGTGCAGAGGTCGAGCGCCACGGCTTCGTCCGCGTGCAGGAGCCAGCGTGAGCGTGAGCACGTAAATCGATGGGAATTCGGGGCGTTTTGAGCAGCTTGCGTGATGTAGCGGAGGGGGTCTCCCTCAGGTATCTTGCACAAACGACGCCCAAGGGAGAGTCTCGTGTCTGCCAAGAACCGAGACTTCCAGAGTGTGCCACGTGAGTGCCCGCGATCCCACCTTCTATCACCTGCTGTTACGTATCGATCAGGACTACGCCGAACAGACCCGCGCGCAGCGTTGTCGCTGCGGTGGCGTACTCCATAGCGCCCGCTACCCGCGCAAGCCGCGCGGAATTTCATACGAAGCCCGCTGCCACTGCGAGTTCCGCTACAGCTTCTGCTGCGCCGACTGTCGCCGTCGTACCACGCCATTCTCGGTGCGCTTTCTCGGCCGGCGCGTCTATACCGCCGCAATCATGATTGTCGTCAGCGCCACGCGTGCGAGCGCCGGTACGGCCGCGGCAATGCGCCAGCTCGATGCGCTGGGCGTGCCACCCTCGACGATCGCACGATGGCGGCACTGGTGGACGACCGGGTTTGTCGGTACACCGCTCTGGGCGCTCGGACGGGCGGCGTTCGTGCCACCCGTCGAGACCGCACAGGTGCCGGCAAGCCTGCTCGAGCGCTTCGCTACCACGCAGCCTGCCGAGCCATTGCCATGCCTGCTGCGCTGGCTCTCGCCGCTCACCAGCGGCAGCGCCGTGAGCACCCTGCGTGAGGGACGGTAACCGCCCGCAGAACTTGTCGCTCGCCCCCCTCGGACTGCGCCGGTAGTCTCGCCTCTCCCCCGAATCGCGGCGCGGTGCGCCGCATCCCTGGAGAGAGCATGACTGAACTTCACGATTTACCCCTGCGGGATCGTTGGGCGCGCCTGCGCTTTGCGGTCGTGGGCCCCTTGCTGGCAGCACCGCCTGACCCCGGGCAGGTGCGCGAACTCATCACCGCGCTGGCCGCCAAACGCTGGCGTCATCCCGTCACTGGCGACGATGTCCAGTTCGGCCGCTCCACCGTTGAGCGGTGGTTCTACCGGGCCCGCAAGGCGGCCCACGATCCGGTTGCGAGCCTGCGCGACCGCAAGCGCCCCAGCGGCGCCGGCGCAAGCCTGTCGCCTCAGGCGGTACAGGCGATTCGCGCGCAGTACCGGGAACATCCCGGCTGGACCTGCCAGTTGCACTTCGACAATCTCAAGGTCACGCTCGGCCAGGCGTTCCTGCCGTCGTACACGACGGTGCGTCGTTATCTGCGTGCGCAGGGCCTGTACCGTGAACGCAGGCCGCGTCATACCAGCACCGGCGCGATGCTCGCACGCGATCGCCTCGAGAAGCTCGAGGTCCGCAGCTTCGAGGTCGAACACGTCAACGCGCTCTGGCATCTCGATTTCCATCACGGCTCGCGCAAGCTGCTCACGCATGATGGCCAGTGGATCACGCCGATGCTGCTGTGCGTGCTCGATGACCGTTCGCGCGTCGTCTGTCACGCGCAATGGTTTCTCGATGAGACCGCACGTAGTCTGATCCATGGGCTCACCCAGGCGCTCCAGCGTCGTGGCCGGCCTCGCGCACTGATGACCGACAACGGCGCAGCAATGCTTGCCGAGGAGACGACCGCCGGCTTGCTCGCGCTCGGCGTGCTGCACCAGACGACCTTGCCATATTCGCCGTACCAGAACGCGAAGCAGGAGACGTTCTGGGCCCGCATCGAAGGGCGCGTGATGGCCATGCTCGAAGGCGAGCCCAATCTCACGCTCGAACTGCTCAATCAGGCCACCCACGCGTGGATCGAGCGCGAGTACCACCACGCGCATCATTCCGAGATCGGTGGCACGCCGCTCAAACGCTATCTGGCCGGCCCCGATGTGGGTCGCGAATGCCCGTCGAGTGACGCGCTGCGCGCCGCATTCCGTATCGACGTGACGCGCGCCCAGCGGCGCTCGGATGGCACCGTGAGTCTGGCCGGCACGCGCTTCGAGATCCCCTCGGCCTACCGGCACCTGCAGCGCGTGCACCTGCGCTACGCGCGCTGGGACCTGAGCGGCGTCGATCTCGTTGACGCCGATAGCGGCACCGTGCTGTGCCCGCTGCGGCCGCTGGACAAGGCCGCCAATGCTGATGGCCAGCGTCGGCGACTCGATGCCGTCAATGTCGAGCCGCCACCGGCCAGTGCGCCCGGCATCGCGCCGCTGCTACGCCAGATGCTGGCCGACCACGCTGCAACCGGGTTGCCGCCAGCCTGGATTCCCGCCAGTTGGCAGGAGGAGGCATGAGCCAGCGTCTGCAAGCCCTCTACGGCCTGAAGTGGAACCCGTTCTCGCCGGAGCTTCCCCTCGAGGCACTGTACGTGCCGCCGCGCGTCGAGAACTTCTGCTGGCGCATCGAGAACGCGCTCGTGCGCGAAGGCGGCTTCGCGATGATCCACGGCGAGCCGGGTACCGGCAAGAGCGTGGTTATGCGCGTGCTGGCCGAGAAGCTCGAGCGACTGACCGATCTGACAGTCGTCTCGATCAATCATCCGCAGAGCAACCTCGCCGACTTCTATCGCGAGATGGGCGACATCTTCGGTCTGGAACTCCGGCCGCACAACCGCTGGGGCGGCTTCAGGTCGCTGCGCGACCGGTGGATGTCGCACCTGCAAAGCACGCGCCGGCGCCCAATCCTATTGATCGACGAAGCGCAGGAAATGAGTCCCGGCGTGCTCAACGAACTGCGGCTCATGGCCAGCGCCCGCTTCGATTCGCAGCCCCTGCTGTGTGTGGTGCTCGCCGGCGACACGCGCCTGACCGACAAGCTGCGGCGCGACGAACTGCTGCCACTGGGCAGCCGTATCCGTTCCCGCCTGGGGACCGAGAAGGCTTCGGCCGACGACCTGCTGGCCTGCCTCGATCATCTGCTCGCCAGCGCCGGCGCCCCGCAACTGATGACGCCGCCGCTGCGCCACACGCTGTGCGAACACGCGCTGGGCAACTACCGCGTGCTCACCACGCTCGCCAACGAACTGCTCACCACCGCCGCGCAGCGCGAACTGTCCGAACTCGACGAGAAGCTGTACTTCGAGGTCTTTGCACCATCAACACAGTCCTCGCGCCGCACGCCAGCGCGTCAACCCAACGGAGCCCGATGACATGTCCCGTAAAGCATCACCTCACAAACCCAACGCCTCCCGGCGCCTGCCATTGCCCGAGCTCTCCGACGAGGCAGCCTACATGATGCAGTTCTTCATCGAAGACCTCTATCTGTGGTTCAGCCGCACCTACGCCACCCAGATCCGCCGCTATCGCGAGCCCTGGTACCGCGGTCCGACACAGCCGCCACACCAGAGCATCGACGAGCCATTCTGAAACGACAACGGGAGCTTCATCGCTCCCGTTTTACTTCGTCCCTCGAACATCATTTATGTTGCTCATTGCCCCATCGATTTACGTGCTCACGCTCACGACCACGACCCGCGCATGAAGCGCAATCCCGCCTACGAGGAGATCAAGGCCCGGCAACACATCGAGCGGCTGCGCAACCTGCTGCGCAATGCCTGACCACTTTGCAGGCCAAAACCCAAAAAACAGACGCCCATAGCTGTCAGTAGAGCTATCCCCTGGGGATAGTTGTACGGCGGTGTCGGGCGTCGAACAGGTGCAGGCCAGGCACCGCGCCTCAGCACTGTCCTGGGTCGCGGCGTTCCCTGGCGCTCCTTGGAGCTATCCCCAGGGGATAGCTGCGACATGTGGGAATAGCGCGGCCTTGTCGGGCCTATGCGTGCCTGATTCGGTTCAGAACGAATCGTCTGCATCACTTTCCGCGCGTGCAGCGCTCCTTGGCGCTGAGTGGAGCTATCCCCAGGGGATAGCTCGCACCGCGTGCATCCATCACGCCGCAAACCCGGGCTTCGCTGATTTCGGTTTGTTGACTGACTGCCTTCCGCCGCATGCCGATGCTGGCGGCTCCTCATCCACCCGAAGGAGGTCACACCATGGCAACCAACAACGAACCATTGCAACTCAACCTCGGCTCCCTGCGCAGCGCGATGTCGCTGACCCTGCACACGCATCACGCCTCGCGCATCTGGCATGGCCGCGCTGCCGCCGAGGGGCGACCGGGCATCGTCGGCCTGAACGGCTACATCGCCGTCATGAACAAGATGAAGCGCGGCTCGGAGCAGGACGACCCGTATTCGGACTGGTGGATGCTGCGCATTGAGGACAAGCTCGACCAGACCAAGACCACGCTGCAGACGCTGCGCGAACAAGTGGACCAGGCCTTGGCCGGCGTGCCTGCCGCTTTGACCCTGGGCGAGAACCTCAACGTGCAGCCCGTCAAGCTGCCGCTGTTCGTCAATGCGCAGTTGGGCTTTGCCGCCGTCTATCTCCTGGCCGACTACGACGACATCGCACGCAAGCTGATCCTCGCCCACCACACCGCGCTGATCGACCGCAGCACCCTGGAGCGCTGGCTCAACGAGGGCGCGCACGCGCTGCGCAGTCTGTTCTCGCTGGCCCAGCAGTACCGCTACTCGGGCTGCACCCGCGACGATTTCGCGGCAAAGAATGCCGCAACGCGGGCCGCGCTGGAGAAGTTCGGCGAGTTGCCGCGGGATGTGCTCGAAGGCACGCGCCGCTCGAAGTTCGCGCCACCCATCGTGCGCCGTGGTCTGGACACGCTGGCCTGGCGCTACAACCTGCCCGAGATGGCCTACCCGACCTGCCGCCAATGGTGGAGCGATGGCAGCAACGGCCTGCGGGCACGCTTGCTGGGTCAGGTGGACCCGAGCCTGTTGAATCGCTTGGCGGGCTGGGCCGGGTTCCTGAGCCGGGCTGAAGTGGACGACTCGGTGATCCGCGCCATCGCGTCACCGCGGCAGCAGAAATTGAACCAGGGCAGCGTCTATACGGACTACGGTGGCCAGATCGACAAGACCTTGCCGAACATCGTGACGCGGGCCACGGGAGACGTTGGGATGGCCGTCGGCGCGATTGCCGCGTTTCCTGCCATGGACGTCGCGAGGCAGGCCCTGCCCATGGTGCTTGCATTGCTCAAGATGGCACTGGTTATCTGCATCCCGCTCGTGCTGGTCGTGGGCACCTATGACCTGAAGACGGTGGTCACGGTCAGCGTCGTGCAGTTCGCGCTGTTCTTCACGGACTTCTGGTTTCAGCTCGCACGTTGGATCGACAGCACCATCCTCGACGCGCTCTATGGCTGGGGGTTCGGCTGGAACCGGCCGCACACCAATTTCGACCCGTTGGTAGGGCTGAACAACGCCTTCGGTGACATGCTCATGATGTTCGTCACGGGCACGATGTTTCTGGTCCTGCCGACGTTTT